>OJAW01001826.1_pt1 | contig 11602 bp, 9 predicted proteins | sample 1589151 | NCBI WGS metagenome assembly OJAW01 (sample SAMN03283290) | human gut metagenome | biome: human-associated habitat; material: feces | host: Homo sapiens | place: Peru | collected 2012 | reverse complement strand
CTCAGCGCCGGGGCACTTACGCAGGGCAGCCTTGGTACCAACGATAACAGCAGACTCGCCGTTAGCAGCCTCGGTGTGCTCAACGATAGCCAGGATCTTCTCGGCGTCAGCGGTGCCGGTGCCAACATAGGCATTGCTCAGACCAACAGTAGTGGCACTAATGCCCTTGAAGGCAGTGTAGATGTCGTTGTAAATAGCAGCCTTAAAAGCCTCGGCTACCTTAGCAACCAGCTCGTTCCAGTCGATACGACCAGCCATGAAACGAGAGAACTCCTCATACATGCGAATAGCATGAACGGTAGTCTTAACGCTCACAACGGTCTTCTCACCAATTCTCTGACGACGAGGAGTAGCGATGCCGTTAGCAATCTCGGAAACGATGAAAGTGCTGTTATCGGGAGCAACAAACTCATTCTTGTCGCCCTCGGCAAGATTGCGCTCCTCAACATAATTCATGAAGAACTCATCGCCCTTCAGACCCTCATTGACCATCAGAGGAACCAGCTCCTCGATAATCTCGAAGATCTCGACCTTGTTGCGACGCAGGGCCTTAACATTCAGTTTGGAAGAACCGCCATTGGCGGCAATCAGAGCTTCACGCAGTACATCTTCAGAGCTCTTGGAATCATAGGTCTCAACCTTGCCATGCAGCATGTCGGTTGCGAGCTTTACAATAGAATTTTTCTCATTCATATCATTTTCCTCCTAATTAGATACTTCCGTTACTCTTAGCCGACCTCGATGACATAGTAGGTCAGGGAACCTACGGTCTCGATGTCAACAATCTTGCCAACCTGAGTAGACTTGTCAGTGGCAGTAGCAACAACCTTCAGCTTAGTGCCAGCCTGCAGTTCAACCAGGTTGCCCTTAGCGATAGCAGCGGCAGCATCCAGAGCATCAGCGGTAACAGAGAAGATATCGCGTACATGGGGAATGTAAACGCGAACATTCTCGCCAGCCTCGTTGATAAAATCGGTCAGGTTGTGCTTGCGCTCGTCATACATCAGCTCGGGAGCTGCAACCAGACCAATATGAGTCAGGGGAGAAGTAGCCGCAGGAGCAGTAGCCTTACGAACCTCACGCTGACCATCCAGCAGGTCGCCAATCAGAACAACGCGACCATTTTCAATAGCCGCCTCTTTGTCGTTGTCATAGAAACGAACAGAGCGCAGCAGGGTACCATCAGTGGTGCCGGACATATTGTCCAGGCGAACAACGCCATAATTAGCCATAATTAAATTCCTCCAGTATTTTTATTTCTTACCGTATTTTTCGAACAGATCGCCGTAGGGGCGGCTGTCACCTTTGCCGTCAATAGACGCAGAATCCGTGGGCATTTTCAGCTTGCCAGTAGCCTTTTTCTCGCCACCAACAGCAGAAAAGTTCTGGGCAACAACAGCAGCTTGCTCACGCTTGAATTTGCCATAGGCAGCATCACAAGCCATGCGGAGAGCATCAGAATTCTCGTAGGAATATACAGATTCAGCAATAGCCTTAAACTCAGGCATCTCGGCAATCTCTGCATACTCGGCAATCACCGCATCAAATTCAGCATTACGAGCCTCGGTTTCCTTCTCGTCTTTATACGCCTTCAGGGCCTCGTACTCCTCGTTGCTGTAGGAATGGGTAGCAACATAGTTCTCCTGTTCGGCGCGTGCATTGTCCACGGCCTGCTTCTCTTCGTTAGTCAGCAAAGTCATAAACATATGCTCATACTCACCGGTTAAAGAAGCGACCTTGTTCTCCTCATCAAAGGAATAGGGCACTCTTGCATAGAAGCGGGTCTCTGTGTTGTCCGCGACAACATAGTGGTAGCCATTCACGAAGATGTACTTGTCATCGAAATCAAAGAGCCAGCGTCTGATGTACTCAGTTACATCGCCAGACTCATTGCGAACATAGTCATCGGTTACAGCTGCAGACAGAGCGTCACGGCGTTCATTAAAAGTAGCGCCAAACTCGATGTCATTACTGCCGGACTGGGGGCTGTGTGCTTCCGCAAATGCAGTAAGCTTCTCCCGCAGCTCGTCGAGACTCATTTCATCGCTAATTTCAAAGTCAAGCTGATCCTCGTTCAGGCCAAACTCTGCAATTAAAGCTTTCTTGTCTTCCAAGTCTTTCCCTCCAGTTCTTGAATCCGGACTAAAAGAAAAGGCCAGCTCTTTGAGCTGGTTCTTCATAAGTTCAAATTCAGATTTAAAGTTTTCTCCCAAAGAATACTCTACAGGCACCACACAAGCAGATGGGAAGCATGGTTCTGTATGGTATTCGGGGTTATCGTCCTTGCCAAGTAGTGTTAAACATGAGAATGTGAATTCAGTGATGTCTCTATACTTCTTGTCACTCGGCAAAGGGCGGATTGATTTAGCCTTGATCTCCATGGATTGACCCCAGTAGAGATCGCTTCTATAGATACTTTCCATAAGATTCGGGTATCTTCCAGCCCAAATCACAATAGAACACTTAAGATATGTAGCTTGCGTCCCGTTATCTTCCTCAACCTCTACAAACTCAGTGTTCTCGGGGATAACACAACCGAACGGAACGGTCACATCTTTCACCATAAGCCCATTTTCTGTAACCACAAGCTCTCTATCATGTCCACCCACATACCACTTGTTGTTGTCCTCATCATAAAGCAGGTGAGCAACGACAGGAATAAAATAGAGCGAATCTAAGGCATCAACCACTGCTTCTTTTGAGAAGTGTGAGCCGTTGCGGTTTTTCCCAAGGGCCATTACATAACAAGATGCTTTGATAAATTGCTCATTAAGTTTTGAAAACTCAGTCAATTTGGAGGAAAAACTTAAATTTATTTGTTCCACTTTTCGTTTTCACCTCCTCCATTTTGAAAAATCTTCATAGTACCACCTCAAATGAACATCGTATCGGAAATGAAATATTGATCATCGGAATAGCGGGACAGCGTAAACCGCTGCAGCTCATCGCTGTAATCAAAAATCCAAACCAAGTTTCCGTTCATGGTCGAAGTAGTATATCCAAACCCCTGAGCCATCAGTTCTTCTGCGGCTTTGGGATTAAGAACATAAATAAATTCCATACGCGCCACCTCAATTCTTCTCTCTGGAGCGCTCGCCCTCATCCGTGAGCGTATCGGGATTAGACTCAGGACGACCATTTCCATTATTGCCGGACTGAGTAGACGACATCCGCAGTGGGTTAAACTTCGACACGAAATCAAAACCCTTCTGCTCAATCCAACAAAGACCATCCATCTCCTCCGGATTAAGGCCAGCCGCAACTGCACAGTAGGCGGATACAAAAGGCGCACCAGATCGACAACCATTAAGGTAGACCTCTGCGGCTTCCTTGCGGTTATAGCAAGAAGTATCCAAGAAACGAATAGAGAAGTTCTTAGATGCAGATTGTTCGTGCAGTATTCGGTTGATGGCGTCTTCAATCATGCGAACGATACCGAAAGTAATGTTTTGGTCTGCCTTAATAGAAAGAAGCATCGCATTGCTTGATGTGGCGTTCTTGCTAGAGAAAATTTGAGAAGATACACCAGCAGAACTAAACATGTGCTCTTCCGCGTCGGAAACAGTATCGGAAGTGGAAGTGCCTCCAGCCTTGTCAAAGCTGATTTTCTCAAGCTTCATAGGCGACAGAATAGAACCAACCTCATCTGGCAGAACACCATCGAGGTTGCGCCAATACTTTTCCGCCTTGCCGAAGTCCATCTGCCATCTGCCATCGGGATCTTTTTCAAGATACATCGCCAGAATTGCGTAGTTCTCCAGCTCGGTTTTTGTCATTTTCAGGCTTTGATAGTCCGAGATATCATAGAGATTGGGAAGAATGCCAGCAAACGGCGGAATAGGATAGTCTGGAACATCACTATTAACTTTGATAGCAAAGGATGTTGGAGAGTCAAGCTCCTGCCATTTGCCGATGTCTTTCTTCGAGCTATCGGTGTAGTCGTTGTATCTACGCTCAAACTCCGGCGGATAAAACGGCAAAAGATCCTTTCTCGAATCAAAATAGCTAAAATTGAACGATACATTGAAGACATTTCCCTCAACGGATGTGATATCGCAATACTCGGAAGGCAACTGCTGAATAGTGATATCGTCTTTTGTGACATGGCAAGTGCCATAGAACACATCTTCCCGCAGGCACACAGTCAAAATCTTGGCCCCCTGCGTCTTAATGTTCATAGTGGACAGAAAATCAAGAGTTTTGATGTAGTTCTTCTTATATGTAGTGCCTTTGGTTTCAGCGCTGTCATAATCCATTCGGTATGGCGTAACGATATATGAGAAATCGTTCAGCCCGACGAAATATTGGATTAGGCGGCGGAAGTTGGAACTGGCTCCATACATATAGATAACAGCATTGCGAAGCTGTGTTTTATATCTGTACGGATTTGAGAGATAAGTGATAATTTCTTCTCTCGAGTATTTTGCGAAAGTCGGGGCACGAGTCGTGCCATTCAAATCACGATAAATAACATGATTGAGATTTGCAAACATCATAGGTGGATCTACAACTGGCTCAGGGCGTGATTCGCCCTTTCGACGGTTCATCATGTCTTTACGATTTGCATATTTTTGCAAGCACTGCGCACCTCCTTCATTTTACTTTTGGTGCCCGGAAACAGAATTCAGAAAAATCGTCATCTGTTTGGACATTGGAATTGATTAAATCGGTTCTTCTCTTTTGAGAAAGAACCCATGCAGCCATGGCGACTGTATCATTCTGTTGCTTTTTGACCTTATACATATTTCTACAAATAACCGGAATATGAGTTCATATGCCCTGCGCAGCAACTGCGGATAGAAACGATATTTAATCCAAGGGTAAAAGCAGCCTCACGAGAACAGGAAAATATTTGTTTTAACTCACCATCCAGGGTGAACTGCCCAACGGGTTTTATCGTCGTTCGCTTCAAAACCTTATTTATCCGCTCTTGTTCAGTTGGTTGTGGTTTTGGCTCAAAATAGGATTTTTTAAACTTTCCGTCGTTATAGTCAGCTTCATACATCCAATAGAACCCGTAAGCAGACTTATGCCCATAAAGACGGTCACAACAGGATTTAATATTTCTTCTCGAATATTTTGTTTTCTTTTGAATTTCAGCCAAACTGTTCTATACCCTTATTAGCTCGTAACTTCCGTCGGTTTTAATCTGCACAATCCTTGAAAGAGACAGCGCTCTTGACATCTTTAGAAGCTGTTCATCTGTATGCTTGAAACCTTTACAACCATCTCCGCCTAGAGACAGGTTGTATCCGCTATTGAATGTGTCATACAGCTTAATTAAGCGTTTTTCTTCTTCATCAAGTATTTCTTGAAAATTTTCTTGTGCGCAGGTATCCGGCGGATAGGAAATAAGAACTTTAAATTCGAAAGATTCTTCTCCATATTTATTCCATGAGTTTTGGAGCTTAGCATTATGGTGTTTCCCATTTCTTAAAAATCTCCGATGTTTATCCTATCTTGAATAGATATTTTTGCTTTGCCCAATATACATTTTCCCATTTTTTGAATTTTGAATTAAATAAATACCTTGTAATATTTCCATATCTGTGTATAAGGCGGGAACCACGCTAATGGTTCCTCACGAATTTCATGTTTAGATTATTGTTCGTGTTCAGACTGTTGCATCACCATATGAATGGCGTTCTCTCGCTCAGTCGTTGCTGGCGGGGTAATATCTAACCCCTTCCAGGGCGTTGCCCATCTCTGGATGTTCGCCGTATATCAGAGAGAATTTTCAGTGCGGATTATGTATTATGCCGCATTGGCCCACACATTCGAGGCTCGGTCGTCATGCATTGTGTTTTTCTTATCCTTAGCGAGATCGTATGATGTCTGCCCATTAGCAGAAATATACTTTCGCATATAGGTAATTTCAGTTTTGGCGAGGTTGCACTGCACCAGCGCAAGCCGCTCAGGGAAGGAAAGCTCATAATCATAATAACTGCCATCAGCATTTACTATGGTTATGACATCTTTGTCGTCATAATCAGGAAACTCAATCAGATCAAACTTCGTCATGTTTTCCAGCGCATCAAAGATCAGCCGTTTGTGTGAAGCTGGTTCAATCAGGTGGATGCAAGGGAGAGCATTAGGATAGTTAACTCTGGAGGTCTCATATTGTTTATGTTCCGGGTCAACCATGCCACGATGTACCTGCCCAGAGCTATCTTCCCAGTCTTCCATCAGGTTATCAGCTACGGCGGAGATACCGCCACCACCGGCACCGGCATCGATATAAACCTCAATATTTTCCCAGTCGGCAGCGTTCGGCCCATTGTAATCAACGAGCAGTTTCTTGATTATTTTGACCTGCTCATTCATCGGCAATGGAGTTTTCTTGCGAGTCTCAGTATCAACGAAAGAAATACACCGTACATACCGGAGCTTCAGCCCAACCTTTTCATCCTCAATCAGTTCAAAAATAGAAAGAACGCTTCCATCGAAGTTACGAGCTGGGTCGTATGTAAAGATGAATTTGCGCTTTCCGGTGTCATTGCACATAACCGGAGGATAAACAAAGGAATTCCGGATCATAGTCTCCATGCGGACAACGCTATTTTGAGCACCGCCCTTAGAGAACTTGTTGAAATATTCCCTCTCGGCTCTGTCAGGATCTTCGTCCATCTTACGGGTAATTTCCTCTCGCTGTAAGTGGGAAGGAATATGTTCGCCATTAAGAGAGGAGAAGTTTAAGATGGTATTGGCATTGATATCACAAACGAAGTAGTCGGGATGACCGAGAATCATCTTCTTAGAGAAGTCACGATACTTCTCGTAGAACGGATATGTTACATCACTTGCAGAACTGGCGTACAGTCTCTGCAAAGGCATCGCCTGCGGCTCGTAATACTTAGGGCCTTTAGATACGCCGATACCCCAGCTCGCGTCCTGTGAAGCAAACGGTTCTGTGGCTGCAAACTCCTCTTTGCCCATCCAGCCGGTTTCGTCGTAGAATATAGAACCACGCTTACCACGAATGGCATTAAGGTTCGAAGACAGAGTAGTTACGCCAGAGTTATTAAATAGAGAGAAGCGATGCCCCGCAGAATCGTGAATAAACCCAGTAGGGGAATTAGAACTTCTCTCAACTTCGGAAGCGAAGATATCCGTACAGGTTCTAAACGAAGGAATCTTCTGTAAAGCGATATTTTCGATTTTCTTGAAGCATTCAATAGACTGACCGGCACTGTTTGTGAAGATCCAAACCGTATAATTCGGTATAAGAAAACACTTCGTTTGCAAGAAAATTGCAGCCTCGGTTGTCTTACCGGCTGTACGACTGCAGAGCCAAAGAACATACGGGCGCCACCAGCTTTCCATGAAAGACCACTTCTGATAATCAATCATGGCAATGCCGAACACTTCCTCGGCAAAGCGAACAGGGTTTTCTCGCCCCTAATTGATTACTTTCGCCGCTTTTTCATATTCTTCAACCTTACGCTGTGACCATTCGGATGGTGTAGTTGGCACATAAATTTCCATTATGAACCACCACGCTTTCTCTTAGCTGATGATTCCGCAATCAGATTTTCAAGATTATTCTTGAGCTGTCTATTTTCCTCCTCAAGTGCATCCGCCTTTTCTCGCAGGTCAGTCAACATGGTGCGTTGCTCTTTCAGCATTTCGGTATAATCGTTGGCATCGAGAGAGAGTTGTTCCATGATGCTCGAATTACTAAGATCAGCGATTTGCTTCATAGCATCAGAGGTTTTAATATCAAATAGATTAACCTTCATTGCTTCATAGCCATTATTGGTTAGCTCCCGCATCTTGCCGGTCAAGGTATTTTCCCCGCCGGTCTTTTCCTTGGAATACTGCGAGGCAATATTGTTGTCTTTTACAATGGCATTTACAATGGTCTGCAGGTTCTTTCTCGCCATGACCATATTGGTGAGAGTATCGGTATTAGTGTTTGCCTTCAGCTGTTCTCTGTTGATTGCTTCGTCAATCTTACGAACCTGCAACAATGTATTGGTAAGCTGGATAACGGACTGCATCTTGTGAGAATCGTCCGTAATATAAGGTGTATTAAGGTAAGATGAAAGGACATTGTAGCAATACTTTCTGTCCATATTACTAAGGCCAGCGTCATCAAACGGGTCATACCCAATAATCGATATGACATAGTTCATATTCTGGCGGTCTCGCTTAGACCATTTATCTTCTCTCTCTTCCTTGACACTATTGTCATCGTCACGGTTAATTTCTCCGGAAAGGAGAGACCACGCGAAAGATTTGCCGGTATAGGCAGCACGAGAAACAGAGCCAAGGTAAACACCAATATCAAACGGGTTTGTGTTGACCTTAACATCCTCTGCAGTTGACTTGATATATGGCTGGTCAAGACGATAGCAGGTAAACATAATTGCATTGTCAAGACCGTATTGATCCACATCACGATCAAACTGCTTACGGACGCATTGCTTGCACACAAGTGTAATGCTGCCGGGGTAGTCCCAAAACGCCGCAGTAGGGGATTTGTAGAAATCAGTAGGCTTCTTTTCTTCGTGGCAGCAAACACATTCGTACTTTTCATTTCGCTTTTCAAAAGCAGGTTCCTTAGCCGCACCAATCGCTGGCTTAAGGCTCCTCTTTGTAGGTGCGGTCATTTAATCACTCCTCTTAATCGCTCATATGAAAAGGGAGCGCCATTTCGGACGCTCCCTCACTCTGCCCAATTTCGGCTGAGCAACACCGCTTTTTTAGCTCCCACTAAGGTAGGGTACACCTTTAATACAAGTTCACCAGACATTTATTTAGCTGCGTCTCCGCCACCGTTCTTGCGAAGATTTTCAGGATTAGGGACATATTCCATTTCTTCCTTCAAAGAAACCGAAGGTCGAAACTTAATAATGATCTTGCCAGGTGCCATACACTCAGCGCCATCTGGCAGAATGCACTTCCTTGGGTCTCGACGCTCGACAATGAATTTGCCAAAGTCATTTAAGTAGAGATCTTCGCCGGTTGCTAACACATCCTTAATACACCGGAGAATAGCGTTGACCATATAATCGCACTCGTTCACGCGAATCCTTGTTTCGTCGGATACATAGCGTATGAATTTATGTTTGTTCACAGGATATCATCCTCCTCCGCAGGATACTTTTCCAGGTCGTAGGAGAGACAGGGAATAATACCAAGCTTAACAGGATAATGAGCAACAACGCCATCGCTATTAACAACGAGAACGGACTGAGCAGGCATTGAACGCATCCGATGCTCCAGTGTGAACTGATCCCCGCTACCGCCCAAGCTGCCGCTCTGCACCATTACCACATCGGAACATTCTGTCATGGCAGGGAAGTGCCTGTGCCCATACAGTACAACATTTGGTTTGTACCCAAGGAACATCGCCAGTTTGGATACGCCAGCTTCGTTGAAGCCGTCGAAATCGCCATGCACTGCGACATAGCTACGACCACGAATAATGAATTGGTCAATCCCGTTATCGAGGCGCTCTTCGGAAACGGACACATTGGGAACCTTTGCAAAGAATCTGCTCAGATACCAAAGAAGTAAATCATCCAGGCGCTCGTCGTGAAGAGCATCTTCCTTCTTATCGAGACGAGTATGGTTTCCAGCAACACAATGAATAGTTACATTGCCGCCAGTCTGACCGAACATCTCGCCAACTCTGCCGCAGAACTCGCTCACATAGTCGCACATGAGCTGAATCTGTGCTACAACACTCTCGCCATTCGTAATGGATAGATTCTTATGTATATTGCCGGAAATGCAATCACCGAGAATTACGATGTGGCAATTCTCTGGGTCGTGTGTATCCTTTATTTCCTTGACATACGACAAGTATTCTACAAGCCGCTTCTTTGCCATCTCGCTGTCATACACACCATTATAATTATAGTATGATGCGCCGATGTGCAAATCAGCCAAAGAAACAATAATGTCAGCCTTACGGCGATTGATAGTTCTCTGCTCCGGCAACTTGATATTGCCAAAAGACGCATGGCCATTGCTCTCAATAAGTTCACCGAGGTAATCCAGACGGTGATCTAAGCGAGCGGCAGACCGCAGGCGGTCGTTGATTGCTCGACGCTCATCACGCAGACGTATACGCTCCTTGGCCAGCTCGTATTTCTGTTCGATTAGTTCTTCGGACAATCCATCCTTCTTGCCATCAAACACACCGTCCTCCATAAAACGGAGGGCATACTGCACGGGCTTACGGTAAGCAGAAGATGTACGATATTCAGATTCATCTTCGCGCCATTCCTTATTGATAAGCGGAGCAGCCTCATCCTATGTCAGTCCAGCAGAACCATTTTCAATAGCTACGCCAACCCGCCACAGGTACTGATTTTCCGTTTCGTTTTCCTTTCTCTTGAAATCTATCATGCCAGACCTCCTTAAATGTAGCGGTACTCGTCCGCCAGGATGTCTCGGATAGACTTGCCACGAAGGCTTGAGAGAACGCGCAGGGTATCATAATCATCATCAAGAACGAGGTATGTATGCCCTCTGGAATTCTTGCGGCGAGACAACACCTTGAGTTTGTTTTTTGGTGCAAGCTTCTGCACCGCCTTTACTTCATCTTTTCCGATCTTAAACACTTTAATTTAATCTCCTTAAATATTACGGCATATAGCCTTGGCTGTTTATTGGTCAGCCATCCCATAGTAGATAAAGAATAGGGGAGCAGTGTACGCGCACCGCTCCCTTTTAAGCAAAATGTCTCCCTGTGTTTCACTGCCTTGCAGCGCGTGCCAGGAAGTCCTGTTCTGTTTTAAACCACCAATTTGTATTGCCGCCGGTGGTGGTAAGCGGACGGTATTTATCGAGCCGTTCATTTGTATTGCCGCCAACGGTGGGCGGGTGTGGCTGACCGGGCGGAGTTGCTGCTCCGCCCAGAGTGTGGGGAACAAGCGGCTTCACATTCATACAATTCGCCCATTAGCCTCCCGTATTGTAATTTAATGAAAATGCCGAGAAATGCGTTGAAATAGGCACTTTTCGGCATTTTATAAAATTAACGGAGACAAAAGAGCCTTATTTCAAGCGGTTTTATGGACTTCTCACTTTTTTTATAAAGCGTTACTTTCTTTGCTCCGGAAGAGTGATACGCGCTTAGCTGTATTTTTTCTCTTCCGTATTTTGCTACACTCGGTGCAACGACAAGCTCGTCTTGCGGTAGAAACTGTCTTGAACTCTTTACCACAATCAATGCAGACCTTTACCTTGTATCTAACTGGTTTTGGCAGATTTGGATTAGACATCTTCTCAATGCACGCCTCGCAAATCTGGTTCTTATAAGAGGCTCTCCAAAACCGTTTGCCACAACAACTGCACTGTATGTAATCTTTCTCGATGTTGTTTCGAATATTCTGGAACACTATGTCCCCATAGCACAGCCAGAATGTATTAAGGCTTTTGCTCTTTTTATCACGGAAGAAGTGAGCCACAAGCATATCACAGACGGCGTTCACATTCGGGTTAATAGCGTACAGCTCACATCTAACGGTTGTACGGAAGAATGCATAGTTCTCCTCGTTGGAACCGTAAGACAAAGACAAGTTCTTTCTGGCGTCAAGATCTTTGAATTTCTCAATGACACGAGGGTCAATAGAAACGATGGGATTTC
>OJAW01001825.1_pt1 | contig 11603 bp, 10 predicted proteins | sample 1589151 | NCBI WGS metagenome assembly OJAW01 (sample SAMN03283290) | human gut metagenome | biome: human-associated habitat; material: feces | host: Homo sapiens | place: Peru | collected 2012 | reverse complement strand
ATGCTAAAAAGTATGCCAAAATTTCGATTGATATAATGCCAGATTATGACTTTGCACAGTATCGAATGGGTTGTATCTATTTGTACGCTGATAAAAATTATAAAGAGGCCGCAAAATATTTCAAAAAAGCACTTGCTCTAAAAATGGGCGAAACTGATATTTATGTGTATTATGACGTAGGAAAAAATTATTTTTCGATGAAAAAATATGCTCAAGCCTTAAAATATGTGGAAATGGGGTTAAGCATACAGCCAGAAAATCTCGGATTATGTTCTGTTAAAATAAGCATTCTTTATAAACAGAGAAAATATGAAGAAGTTCGAGCTTTGTTGCAGCAAGCATTGGAAAAATATCCAGATGATATTTGGGTTCAGCAAGCTAATGCAATGATTTTGGGTCACTTTAAGCAATACGATGATGCTGTAAAAATTCTAGAGCCAATAAGGAAAGATTTGCAGGAAGTGAATGTATATGCACTATTTGTTCTTGCGAATTGTTATTTTAAAAAGAAGGAATAGTCCTTCTTATTTGGCTTCTGTAAATATTGTTTTATCATAGTTATGGGTACCATCTTTTAGTTCTTCTAACTGTCTTGTTGTTATTAGAAAGTAGGTATCTCTAGTTATATTGGTATCACTTATTGGGTCATTCCAGGTTAAATCTAAGTGGTACCATTTTCCATCTAAATAGACTAGATTCCATATATGTTCTTCATTGTTTATTTTATAGTTTATTATATTTAATTTGTTTAGAAAAATAGCCATAGCGTCAGAGTAGCCATTACATGTTCCATATCCTTCGATTAAAACTCCATAGGCTGTATTTGATTTATATGTTGTGTCTTTTTTATTTTCGTATTTTAGTTTATCGTATTGGGCATTATCTATTATGTAGTCATGTATTACTTTTATTTTTTCTTTGGTTGGCATATTGTTGTTTATTTTTTCTTTTATTACTTTATCTACTACTTCGTTTATTTTTGTTATTTCTTCATTGCTATAGGCTTTGTTTATGGTTATTCCTATTTTATATTCACCACCATAATTTAATTTGATATTATTAGAACTATTGTATGGATGGACAAAGTTATTTAGTAGGGATATTGTCTCTTTAAAGCCTTCGCCATCATTCATGGTTAACATATTGATATCATTTAGATAATTTATGTAATCTTTAGTGATATATCTTTCGGTATGATGTATACCACTATTTAAGGTGTAATATATAAAATTAATTAATTCTTTACGATTATTTATGCCCATACCGGTATAATTATCTACATAGTTAAAGTTATCATCAACATAATACTCGTTAGTAGTGGAAGAAGAGTATTTCTTTTCAATTGAATATTCATAATATTTATATCTAATGTTATTTTTATTAAAAGCACATACTGTTACTATGATAATAGCAAGTGCTCCCATAACTACAATTAATCTTCCATTTTTATTCTTTTTATTCATATCTTCCACCTCTAATTAGATTATATCATTTTATAGGGAATTTTATCAAGGAAAATATAAAGATTTTTTAATAAATTTACCAGATGTAAACTTTTAGTAAAATAATATGAACTTCAATTCGCAAAGTAGATAACATTTTTAATAATTTTTAGAAATGTTGTATAGATGTGAATAAATTTATTGTTGTATTTCATAATAATTAATGTATAATAAAAAGCACTATATTTTGTTATAGTGCTTTAAGAAGCCTTTTGGGTAATTATACACTGGTTTACATTACTGTCGAAAAAAATTGACAATAATATTTAAACTTTATGCTATAATTAAATTGTAATCATAGTAAGAGTCTTCTTGCAAGATTTAAGGACTAACGCCAATTAGTCTTTTTTTTTACATTTTAGTATCTCTAGGTGGGATTGGGTCATTACCATATGAGTCCTTATCCCTAATTCTACCGTTTACTCCGTGTATAACAAGCTCTGCTTGTTGGTTTATAGCAACTTTTCTGCCATAATCAATTGCTTCTTTTTGTGTAGCAAATTTTTTAGTAGCTCTGCTATTTCCTTCACCAATAACTCGCCATTCACCGTTCTTTTTCGTAACGTGTTGGTTTATTCCCATACTATCACCTCCTTGTCTTACAAAATATATTTCGCAAGAAGAGGTTACTATTAGGCTTCCATATTAATTTTATTGTAATTTCTACTATTTGTCAATGAGTTTGCCAGCAAATCGTTTGAAATCCCAACTAATAAGAAACCTTGTATTTAATAGGATTTCTTTTATTTATTACAAAAATATTATCTATGAAAGAGGAGGGACGAGAATTTATTCGTTTTTCTTTGTAAAGAAGGAGGAAAAGTTAAAAATGGAAAACAATTTTATTGTCTAGGGGGGGCTACTCGCTCCGCAATAATAAATCATTCAAATATTTTAGTCTAAATGTTAGGGGTGGTTTAATTGGGTAGCACAGTTAAACTAGCAAATGACTTATATTTAGAAACATCAAGTATTGTTCACAAATCACACCTTTAGACACATATTTAGATACTATAGTTGAAAGCGGAAGTAACTCAAATGGCAAATATACAAAGTATTCAGATGGTACTATGATATGTTCTAAAAGAATTATACAAAAGAATGTTAAGCTGACAAATAGTTAGTATACATTATTTATTAATGAAAATGATACAACGGTTGATTTAGGTAATTATGCGGCTACATTTATAGAAGAACCAGTTGTTAATATAACTTATATGGGTGGCAATGGTTGTTGGCTTATAAATAACAATGGTCACAGTGCCAGTTCGCCAGGAAAGGTTCAATTATGTACAGTTTCTTCGAGAACTATTGGTAATTGTATTTTAGATATTACAGCAAAAGGTAGATGGAAAAAATAAGCAAAGACCCTACCATTTATCGGTAGGGTCTTTTTCATCTATTGGCTTAAACAATTCTCTAATATCAACTTCTAAAGCATCAGCAAGTCTTCCAAGTATAACTATTGAAAGTCCACGTTGCATTTTTGTGCTTTCTATCTTTGAAAGATAATTCATTGTGATATTTGCTTTATCGGCTAATTGCTGTTGAGTTAAATTTCTACTTTCTCTTATTCTTTTTATGTTATATCTAATCACATTAAAATAATAAGCATCGTCGTGTGTCATCACATCACTCTCCCACTTATTATTATGGACAAAAAGTCCATTAAAATATATGGACACAATGTCCGTTATATGATATAATTAATAATGAGAGGAGTAAGGAAGTATGGCATTAATTAAATGTTCCGAATGCGGAAAAGAAATAAGTGATACAATTAAGAAATGTCCTAATTGTGGTTACAAAAATAAGAAAAAGTTAAACAAGAAAAAGTTTGTTATAATTTGTATCATAAGTTTAGTATTATTAATAGGTGGTTGTGTATCTGTTATAACAATTAAAAATAACAATACTAAACAACAAGAAAAGTTGGTTCAGGAATATGATAGTTTGATAGTCGAAACAGGTGCAAAAATATATGTAAATGGAGTTTTAGCACAATATTACAGTGGTGGAATAGCAGATGCTTGGTATGATTGTATTAAAAGTAAATATTGCAGTGACTTTAATACTCGCATCAAAAATTATATGAACCAAAATGAAAAGGTATTAACAACATTAAAAGATAATAAAACAGAAGTTGAAAAGAATATGCAAAAATTAAAAAGTGTTCCAACAAATGATTATCAAGATGCTTATGAAAAAATAGTTGAATTTTATGGCTATTATAGTAAACTTGTTGATTGTGCTACTAATCCTAGTGGTAATTATACTACTTATATCAGCAATTATAATAATTATAGTTCAGATTTTAAAAGTGCATATAATCAATTAATTGTCCTAATACCAGAAATAAAAGATTACAAAGAACCAACACATGAATAATAAATAAAATTGTCAAAGAACTATGAGGTTATTATAGATTTATTCTATAGTAGCCTCTTTTTTTACGCTATCCCAAAATCTTTAGTAGCCGTTCTTGTGATATTTCGTTACAGGATGAAAATAGTTTAATTATCTCGGATATACTAAATATTCCGAATTCATCATCAGCATAAAAAACTAAGTAAGGCATAGCAACTGGTTGATAATTCTTTAAAATTACTGGTAAAGATTTATGAGAATATTGTTCTCCTTCTGGCATTAATGTGTATAGTTGGAAGAATAAATATCCAAATAAAACCATAATTATATGCAATGCTATCATATTAATTTTTGTACTTTTAAAGTCTTGTAGTTTCCAGAAATCCTTTAATTGACGATAGTCTTCTTCAATTTCAGGCCTCAATTCATATGTCGTTATAATTTGTTTTGCACTTACCGTTGTGTCAGTAGTAATAAATACGAAATAAGAGTCTGTTTCAGTGTCCCAAACAACACAAGAATTAATTTCCACGTCGTCATTTTCATTATATTTTTTGCGAGATTGTGCCACGTCAGACCACCAATAATTTTTAAGATTAGGTACAAATGCAATCTTTTGCTTTTCGCGGCTAGGGTGTTGTTCCCATTTATCTTCATCTTTTGCAATTTGTACAGCTATTTGATAGGCATTCATATTACTTCTCAAGGGTACATAAACATCTATTTGTCTTTCATTTTTTAAATAATTTATTAAATCTCTATCAAGAAAGCCTCTGTCTTCGATAAGAATATCTCCAGGATTAAATACCTTTGTAGTTTTCAGCATTTCTCTACTAAGTTCTAAATCGTGAACATTCATTGCACCAAACTCAATTTCCTCAATTATACCCGTATCTTCAACAATTCCACGTAGAGATGCTAGTTTATAACCACGGTCAGCATCGCCATATTTATTGGTTGTTACGGCAGATTGTTCGTAGTTATTATTATCAAGATTTACAGATAATTCAGTGCAATCAAGAATATGAATATTAGGTTTGTAATTTAGTTTTGGCATAATTTGTTCTTGTACGACTTCGTTGTATGATTTAAACAATTCTTTTGCTTCATATTTTCCAAATAGAAAACGCAAACTGCTTTCGGTCATCATACCAGCTTTTAAATCTTTTTCTGTATCAATAATATTATAACCTAATTCAGCCAACACTCTATGGTCTGTAATAGCATAAGGAACATCACAAATGCTAGTATTTGTTTTCATTTTAGCTGCTACAGATAAAGCCATTACTAATTCAAATGGTATAGTTGTATTGTGTGCTCTTTTATCAGGTAATTTATTTGCAAGACAAGCAAGTATTCCGCTTTTGTGCATACTTAAAATAATGTCATCTACTAAATTAGACACACTTGCCGCAACATTATCAAAAGCTCCTGTATAAATTTTCCTTAAAACCGACTCTTTATTCTCTTTACATATCTTAATCATATCAAAAACCTCCCTGAAATAAGACAACCCCATTTATTTTTATGTAATATTATAGTATAATTATATTAATAAATCAATGAAACCGAAGGAGGTTTATATGAGAACAGTAAGAAAAGGTATGTTTGGAACAGCATCTAACATAAATACATATACAGATGTCGATATTGGCATTCGTTTAAGAGATACAAGAAAGAAAAATAGATACACAATAGAACAATTAGCAAAAGAGTTAGAAGTAAGCGAAGAAACTATACAAGCTTGGGAAGATAGTTTAGCTCTTCCAGCAGATAAATATGTTGAAAAATTATCAAAACTTTATAAGGTTAAAAAAGATTACTTGTTAGGATTAGACAAGTAATTTTTCATTTGTCAAGTAAAAATCTACTTTGCGAATTGAAGTAATATGAAAAAAATAATTTACTTATACCTTATTATTTGGTATAATTAAAGGGAAATATCTTGAGGAGGAATAGTATGAATATTGAAAATAAAAAACCTAAAATTTATTTGATTTGTGGTAGAGCAAGACATGGTAAAGATACGATAGCGGGATTTCTTAAGAAGTTCTATGAAGAAGATGGTAAAAAGGTTATTTATTCACGAGCGGGTAAGTATATTAAATTTTATGCAATGGAGATGACTGACTGGGATGGTAGTGAGGAATCTAAACCTAGAAAGTTACTTCAAGAACTTGGAACTGATGTTATTAGAAATAAACTTAATAAGGCTGAGATGTTTATTGAAAGACAACTTGATGATATTGAGATTTATTCTTATTTTTATGATGCTATTATTGTACCAGATATTAGACTTCCTAGAGAGATAGATAGTGTTAGAGAGAAGTTTGATAATGTGGTTGTTATTAAAGTAGAGAGAATTAATTTTGAAACTAGTTTAGATAGTAAAGAGCAGGCACATGTTACAGAGATAGCTATGGATAATTATGATGATGTTGATTACATTGTTACTAATGATACTTTAGATAAATTAGAAAAAGATATATATGATATATATAAGGAGACGAGATAATATGAAGAAATTAACAGGAAGAGAAATTATTAGAATGTATTTGGATTTCTTTTGTGAGAGGGGACATACAGAAGTTGATTCTGCTCCTTTAATACCAATGAATGATCCAACAATACTTTGGATTAATGCTGGTGTTACGCCACTTAAGAAATATTTTGATGGAACTGTAGTACCTAGTAATAGGAGACTTACTAGTTGTCAAAAATGTATTAGAACTGGGGATATTGAAGAAGTAGGTAAGACTGCTAGACATCATACTTTCTTTCAGATGTTAGGTAATTTTAGTATTGGTGATTATTTTAGAGATGAAGCTCTTACTTGGGCTTGGGAATTACTTACTAGTCCTAAATATTTTGATATGGATAAAGATAAACTATATATTACGGTTTATACTGATGATGTTGATTCTTATAATAAGTGGATTAGTTTAGGTGTTAAACCTTCCCATTTAGTTAAATTAGATAGTAATTTTTGGGAGATAGGACCAGGGCCTTCGGGACCTGATACGGAGATTTTTTATGATCGTGGTGAAAAGTATGATAAAGAAGGCAAGGGTATTAAGTTATTACAAGAAGAAATAGAGAATGATCGTTATATTGAGATATGGAATAATGTTCTTAGTCAGTTTAATGCTACTGAAGGTTTGAAGAGAGAAGAATATCCTGAACTTCCTAGTAAGAATATTGATACTGGTATGGGTGTTGAGAGAATGGCTTGTATTATGCAAGGTACTGAGACTAATTATGAGACTGATTTATTTATGCCTATTATGAAGAAAATAGAGGAAGTTTGTTCTATACCATATATGGGTCAAATGGAATTTAAGGTAATAGCAGATCATATTAGAACACTTACTTTTGCTTTATCTGATGGAGCTGTATTTGAAAATGTAGGTAGAGGATATGTTCTTAGAAGACTTCTTAGAAGAGCTTCTAGAATGGGAAAGAAACTTAATATTAATAGAGAGTTTTTAAGTGATATGGTTGATGTAGTAGTAGAAAATTATAAAGATACTTATCCTGATTTAGTTGGTACTAAGAGTAAAGTTAAAGAACTTATTGCTAAAGAAGAAAGATTATTTCAAAAGACTTTATTGGCTGGTGAAAAGAGATTAGAAGAATTATTTAATAGTGGTACTAAGGTTATTAGCGGAGAAGATGCTTTTAAATTATATGATACTTATGGTTATCCTATTGAACTTACTATTGAAGCTGCTGAGGAAAGAGGATTTAAGGTTGATACTGATAGTTTTAATGCTTATATGAGTGCACAAAAGGAACTTGCTAGAAATAGTAGAAAAGTTGAAGCTAGTATGAATTTACAAAATGATTTACTTATTAATTATAAGAAAGAAAGTAAGTTTGTTGGTTATGAAAAATTAGGATTAGAAACTGAAGTTATGGATATTATGAAGGATAATGTATTTGTGGATTCTTCTAGTGAAGATTGCTATATATTTTTGAAAGAGAATCCTTTCTATGCTGAAAGTGGTGGTCAGGTATCTGATTCGGGATATTTAAAGAATGATAATTGTAAGTTAGAGGTTATGGATGTTATTAAGGCTCCTAATGGACAACATTTATTATATGTTAAGGTACTTGAAGGTACTGTAAATAAGGGAGATAAGATTCTTACTCATGTTCTTAAAGAAAAGAGACTTGCTATTATGAAGAATCATTCTTCTGTACATTTGCTTCAAAGATCTTTACAAGAATTACTTGGTAATAGTGTTCATCAGGCAGGTAGTAAGGTAGATGAAAATATGCTTAGATTTGATTTTAATTATCAAGGTAAGTTATCTGATGAACTTATTGTTAAAGTAGAGGAACTTGTTAATAAGAGAATTCAAGCTGGATATGATGTGACTATTGAGTATTTACCTATTAAAGAGGCTATTAAGAAAGGGGCTATGGCTTTATTTTCTGATAAATATGGTGATATTGTTAGAGTAGTTACTATTGGTGATTCTATTGAGTTATGTGCTGGTACGCATATTGATAATACTAAGAATATTGGTAGATTTGCTATTGCTTCAGTAGAGAATAAGGGTACTGATACTTATAGGGTAACAGCGGCTACTGATACTAATATTGTTCCTATTCTTAAGGAAGAGATATCTAAGTATAATGAAGAGATGATTAGATTACTTGATAAGGCTAAGAGAATTATTAATGAGGCTAAGGAAAATGATATTGATCTTGAGTTTAATTTTAATGTTGATAATAGTGATCCTGAAAGTTATAAAGATATTGTTTATAATAAGAATGAACTTGCTATGTTAAGAGAAGGTCTTAAGAAGTTAGAGAAAGACTTTAATACTAAGAAGAGTGAGAAGTCTGTTAGCGATTTATCTAGTTTCTTAGATATTAAAGAAGATATTAATGGTATTACTACTATTATTAGTATTACTAATGGTTATGATATTAATACTTTGAGACAGATTGTTAGTGCTCTTAGTAATCAAATTGATAATAATTTTATATTACTTGCTAATATTAATGATGATAATTCGGTTAATTATATTGCTAAATCTAATTCTAATAGGGTTAGTTGTGGTGATATTGTTAAGGATTTGGCTGTTAGATCTTCTGGTAATGGAGGAGGTAATAAGTCCTTTGCTCAAGGTGGAGGTACTGATGGTAGTATTACTTCTAAATTACTTGAAAATGTTAAAGAAATTATTAGAAATTTATAGAGACTTTGGTCTCTTTTTTCTATGAAGTAGGGGTTACTTTACAAAATGATAATTTTCTGCTATAATTATTTAAGTCTTTTACTTTGAAGAAAGGAGAATTATTTTGAGTAAAATTAGAATGTTTTCACTAGGTGGACTAGATGAAAATGGTAAAAATATGTTTGTTATTGAAGTTGATAAGAATATATTTGTTTTTGAAGCAGGGCTTAAATATGCTGATGAATTAACACTTGGTATTGATTATATTATACCTAATGTTACTTATTTAAAAGAAAATAAAAAAAGAATTAAGGGAATATTTTTAACACATGGTCATGATGAAAATATAGGAGCTTTAACTGATATTGTTGATGATTTAGGTAAACCTTGTATATATGGTTCTAAATATACTTTAGAGATTGTTAAAGATGAATTTGAAAATTCTAAGATTAAATATAAGAATATGAAGGAGATAAAGGCTTATGTGCCAATAGAGATTGGTAATGTTAAGATTTTTCCAGTAAATTTATCACATTCTACACCAGATAATTTTGGTTATGCTATATATACTAAAGATGGAGTTATTTTTTATGCTTCTGATTATGTTATTGATTCACTTATGAAAGGGGCTTATAAGACAGATATTGGTAAGTTAGCTTATATTGGCAAACAGAAGGTATTATGTCTTCTTACTGAATCTTTATATGCTGGAGTAGAGGGATTTACTTCTCCTAGACATAGAATAGCACCTTTAATTAGAGAAACTTTAAATAATAGTGATGGTAGAATTATTTTTAATGTATTAGATTCACATTTATATCGTATTCAAGAATTATTTACTGAAGTAGAGAAAACCAATAGAAAAATTGTAATTATGGGTAAAAGACTTAAGAAGATAATTGATTTTGCTATTGAAAATCATTATCTATATATATCTAAAGATATTATTGGTGATTTATCTAATATAAATGATAAGAATGTTGTAATATTAAATGCTAATGAAAAAGATAAACCATACTACAATATCATGAGAATAGTTAACGGTTATGATAAGTTTATTAAGTTAAATGAAGATGATACTGTATTTTTAGCGACTCCTATTTATGATAATAGAGAGAAAACTTTTTATAGTTTACTTGATGATATTGCTAAGACAGGGGCTAATGTTGTTAGTTTATCTTCTAAAAAATATTTATCACATCATGCTTCTAATGAAGACTTAATGACAATGATTAATTTAATGAATCCTAAGTATTATTTTCCAATAAGAGGAGAATATAAAAATCAGGTTATGAATGCTGAATTAGCAGAAATGGTTGGTATACCTAAAGATAATATTATTCTTAAAGAGAATGGTGATGTTGTTACATTTAAAAATGGAGTAATGTTAGATACTTTTGAAAAAGTTCCTAGTGGTTCTGTTTTAATAGATGGTACTGCTGGTGATGATATTGGAGAAGTTGTTTTAAAAGATCGTGAGATGCTTAGTGATAATGGTATTATGATTATTTCTGTTACTTTGAATAAACAAACTAAAGAAGTAATAGCGGGCCCTGAGATATTAACAAGAGGATTTGTTTATGTTAAAGATTCTTATGAACTAATTAATGAGATTAAAAAGATTTCTGAAAAGATAGTAATAGATAATACTAAGGGAATGAAGTATGTTGAATATAATAAAATTAAAAATACTATTAGAGACGAACTTAGTAAATATTTAATTAATCAGACTGGTAATAAACCAATGATTATTACTGTAATTCAAGAAATATAAGCAAATTTTTACTAAATAATAAAAAAACTATTTCATTTTAGTTTTTTTTTTGTTATAATGTAGAAGAGGTATAATATGATATGAAGAAAAAGTTTTTACTATTAATGGTATTACTTTTATGTATTGGATGTACTAGAATAAATAACAACGATTATAAAAATATTATAGATAATGTTATAGAAAATAGTAATAGTATATATAATGCCACATCATTAGGGTATAAGTATTATTTGCCATTTGGCGTTAATAAAGTCTATGATAAAGATTATAATCAAAAATTTAAAGTAAATGATACTTATATGTATTTATATGTAGATGTAGTTAGTTATTATTACAAAAATAGTTTAAATTTAGATGATAAAGATACAAACTGCTACTACTATAGTAAAATAGATAACAATGGAAAAGTTGGATATGTTAAGATAACCAAAGAAAATGATAAATATTTTATAAAAGCTGTATATAATTATGCAAAAATAGAAACATACGTCGAGGAATATGATATAGCGGATATTTTATCTTATTCAATGATTATACTTAATAGTATTGATTATAATGATAATCTAATTGAAAAAATAATACAAGATGATTATTATTCTAGTTCATTTAAAGAATATAAAATTAAAAAGCCAGAAAACACTGAAAGTAAATTTTCAGAGTATTTGAGTGAGTATGTTGGTGAAGAAGATAATATTATTCCAGATTTACCAGAGTACTAGAAAAGGAGCGACTATATGGGATTTTTAGATAAGATAAAGGATTTATTTTCTG
>OJAW01001817.1_pt1 | contig 11653 bp, 14 predicted proteins | sample 1589151 | NCBI WGS metagenome assembly OJAW01 (sample SAMN03283290) | human gut metagenome | biome: human-associated habitat; material: feces | host: Homo sapiens | place: Peru | collected 2012 | reverse complement strand
AGAATATCGTAATTTTAAGGAGATGGAAAAATATGCACCATATATAGATTATTTCATGATTAGTGGAGAGAAATCAATTCTCCCAATATTTGAGGCGTTTTCAAAGAAGTATAAAGGACTATTTAATGTGTCTTTAGCTGATAAAGGAAGTTTTACATATCATAATGGTGAAAAGTATTTTGTTCAAGCTAATGAAGTTAAAGAAGTAATTGATACTACAGGTTGTGGAGATAGCTACCATGCAGGATTTGTATGTTCACATTTGATAAATGGGAATATTTATGAGGCTATGAGAGTTGGGACAGAATTAGCAACAGAGACTCTGTCTCATTATGGTGGCTTTTAACAAATTCCAGTCTTCCGGTGAGATTGAAAGTGCGCATGAATTTGAAGTTATGGAGATGAAGAAAGGTAAAAAAGCATTTATTGGTAATTGACACGCAAATGTATGTGTTAGAGAAAAACATGTAGCGTTTTTCCAATATAATAACTGATTGTTAGAAACACGGATTGATGGAACTGAAAACATTAGAAGAACTAAAAAGGGACTTAAATAATTTGAGTTTCTTTTACCTAAAAGTCCTAAACAGTTATTTTATTCAGAGTAAATTATACAGTAATTTCTCAGAAGCGCCATTTTTATGCAGTGTCTCACTGCATAAGGTGTCTTGTCCGGTTGTGATGCCATTACGGCAGAAAAATTATTCTCAAATTATGCATAAAATGGGGGATGCAACCCGTAGTTTACATATAGAAGCACAAAGGTGGTGTTCTTTCGGACTGCAATTCCGTATCATTTATATGAACAAGAAGTTCAGATTGGAGGATTCACTATGACATTAGGTGATAAAATATCAAAACTACGAAAAGACAATAATTATACACAGGAGCAGCTTGCAGGTATTCTGGGAGTATCCCGACAGTCTGTCAGCAAATGGGAAAGCAATCTTGCTTACCCTGAAACAGATAAGCTGATACGCATGAGCGAGATGTTTCAATGTTCCTTAGACTATCTGCTTAAAGACGACGAAGAAATGACCGGCGATCAGCAGAATGACTTGGGACTTTCATTCTTTAGAAAGCGTTTGCAGGAGAAAAAGAGCGAAAAGACCGTGATGGGTATGCCTTTGTGGCACTTTGCCCGAAATGCCAAAGGTTTTGTCGCCGTGGGCCTGAACGCTCGTGGCGTGATTGCTATCGGTCTGAAAGCACAGGGTATTGTATCCTTTGGAATGTTATCCATCGGAGTGTTTTCCTTTGGGATGCTTTCAATCGGACTACTTGCCATTGGGGTGTATGCGATGGGGGTTCTTTCAGCAGGCTGCTTCGCCCTCGGAATCCTGACGGCGGGAGCGATTAGTTTGGGCGTTATTTCCATTGGGGCAATCGCTATTGGTGAATTTTCCGTTGGGGCGTTAGCGATTGGAAAATACTTTGCTCTCGGTGATAACGCCAGAGCGATGGTAGCCATAGGTGATACGGAAGCTGTCGGAAGTGTGTTTCAGAAAATAGGAGAGTTTTCAGCACAGGACATTGCTGACGTAAAGCAATCGCTTGATACAGTTGTTCCAGCCTATTTTGCGTGGGCGAAGGAATTAATGAAACTGTTCTTATAAGAAAGAGTGGATAGTCAAGTCAGCGGCTGTCCATTTTGCATATAGAAACAAAATTATAAAATTTTAAAATGTCTATTGACTCTACAATCGATATAGAGTTTATGATATGCTCATATCAGATAAGAAAGAGGAAAATGTTATGGAAAAAAAACTTACAACCGGGAGTGTATTCAGAAATGTAATTTTGTTTTCCTTTCCGTACCTGCTTTCTTATTTTTTGCAGACACTCTATGGAATGGCAGATTTGTTTATCATTGGGCAATACGATGGTGTAGCAAGTACAACTGCGGTATCTGTCGGTTCGCAGATTATGCATATGATTACCGTTATGATTGTAGGTCTTGCGATGGGAACAACCGTAAGTATTGCACAGGCAATTGGAGCTGATAATAAAAAACAGGAATCTAAGGCGGTTGGTAATACCATAGTTTTATTCATGGGAGTTGCTATCGTTGGAATGACATTGTTGCTTATGCTGGTACATCCCATTGTATCAGTAATGTCTACCCCTGCGGAGGCTGTAAATGGTACGGTCACATATCTGACAATCTGTTTTATTGGTATTCCATTTATCACAGCGTATAACATTATTAGCTCCATTTTCAGAGGCATGGGAGACAGTAAAAGTCCGATGTATTTTATAGCCGTGGCATGTATTGCAAATATTGTATTTGATTATCTTTTTATGGGAGTATTAAAACTTGGTCCTGCGGGTGCTGCACTTGGAACGACCATTTCACAGGCAATCAGTGTGCTGGTATCAGTGATTGTCATTATAAAAAGAAAAAGTGTTGTACTAAGTAAGACAGATTTCAAACCTCATCGTGATGTAATGGGAAAAATATTATATATCGGTATTCCAATCGCTGTGCAGGATGGTCTGATTCAGGTTGCTTTTATTGTGATAACGATTATTGCAAACCAGAGAGGATTAAACGATGCAGCCGCCGTCGGTATTGTAGAGAAAATTATAAGCTTTCTGTTTCTGGTTCCGTCTTCTATGTTATCAACTGTTTCAGCTCTTGGGGCGCAGAATATCGGAGCAAATAAACCGGAAAGAGCAATTGCAACATTACGGTATGCTGTGTTGATTGCAGTTGGATTCGGAATATTGGCAACTATTACAATCCAATTTACCGCCGGATCAATAGTCGCTTTATTTACCGATAAAAATACATCAGCCGGAGCAGATGTGATAAGGCTTGGTAGTCAGTATTTGCGAGGCTATATTTTTGACTGCATTTTTGCAGGTATTCATTTTAGCTGCAGCGGTTATTTCTGTGCTTGTGGAAAATCCGGATTGTCATTCTTACATAACATTCTGGCAATTGTACTGGTTCGTATTCCGGGAGTTTATCTGACATCAAGGATATTTAAGACAACATTGTTTCCGATGGGGCTTGCAACATCGGCAGGTTCGTTGTTATCAGTGTTAATCTGTGTGATTGCGTTTTATGTCATATATCATAAGGAACCAATAAGGAAGGGAGCGTGATGCTATGGACAGAAAAGGGTTATTTTCTATAGGCGAGGTATCAAAACTTTTTCACATAAGTGTCAGCAGTCTGCGGCATTATGGGAATGTTGAACTGCTTCCCCCGGAATATACTTCCCCGGATACAGGGTATCGTTATTATGGACCGGAACAGTTTGAGGTACTTAATACCATCAGATATTTAAGAGCATTAGATATGCCATTAGCTGAAATAGAGGACTTTCTGAAAAACAAGGATATAAGTAACATAGAAGAAAAACTGATGCAGCAAAAAAAGATTGTTCTGGAAAAGCAGTTGGAATTAAAACGCATGGAACAAAAAATAAATCATCGTTTAAATGTTTTATCAGAAGCACAGAATACACCATTGGATACGGTGACATTGGTACAGCTTCCGGCAAGTCGGATTGTATGGGTGGAAGCACCTTTGAAAATAGAAGAATCGCAGGATATGGAAGCTCCGATCAGAAAGCTGGATCAGTCAAAGGCAGAGGCAGTTGTATTTCTCGGTAAAGTGGGACTTGGAATTTCCTCAGAGCATTTGCAGAATTCAGAATATAAAAAATATGACGGCATCTTTTTAATACTGGACGATGAAGATATCTATGATGGAGAGACAATGCCTGTTGCAGAATCATTATGTGTCCGTCTGTGTTTCCGAGGAAGTCATGCAGAAGCACCAGGACAGTATAAAAAATTACTGGATTATATAAAAAAACATCAGATGCAGATTGTCGGATTTTCCCGTGAAATTACGCTGATTGATTATGGTATCACAAATGATCCGGAAAAATTTGTAACGGAGATCTGTATTCCGGTAAAATGTGATTGATTGAGCAAACTTAATTGACCGAGCTGAAGGCGAGGGTGTTTCTTGTCCGAAGGGCAAGAAGATGGCATGAAAGGAATGGAACAAATCGGGATTTTTATGTGTAAAGGAGAAACGAATGAAACTACTTGTGATAGATATACAAAAAGGAATAACAGATAGCAGACTTTTTAATTTTGATGAATTTATTGATAATACTTCAAGAATTATACAAGTAGCAAGAGATAATCAAATAGAGGTTATCTATTTTCAGCATGATGATGGACCAGGAACGGGATTTTCAATCGGCGATGAAGAATTCGAGATTGCAGAACAGGTGCATCCAAGGGAAGGTGAAAAGATATTTACAAAAAATATCAATAGTTGTTTCGGAAATAAAGATTTTACAGATTATGTTAAAGATGAAAATACATTAATGATAGTTGGGTTACAGACAAATTTCTGTATAGATGCAACTGTGAAATCTGCTTTTGAAAGAGGATATAAAGTAATTGTTCCACAAGGGGCAAATTCAACGTTTGATAACGACTATATGTCTGGAGAAGAAACCTATAAATATTACAATGATATGATGTGGCCAAAGAGATTTGCTACATGTGTATCTGTTGATGAGGCGATTAAGTTGATGCAAAGTTAAATTAGAATTGACCGAGCTCTTCGAGCGAGGGATACTTCTTGTCCGAAGGGCAAGAAGGTGGAACTAAGAAGAATTGAAACAATCGGAATTTAATGCACTAAGGTTATTAGAAAAAGGAAGGTCAGTAATTGGGATGATAGATAAAAACAATTAAAAAATCGGGAGTGACAGGTGGGAAAATTGCGTAAATACATTTCCAAAATGGATTGTAGTTTGTTCGGAAAGGAACTTTATTTATGACGGATGAAACTGAGATAGTAAAAAAACAAATATTATCAACCGGAAATGCTGAAATATTGCTTGAGGAAAATGACTTTTTGATTGTAAAATGGACATTACCGGAAATAAAATATAGTATGGTAGCATACCAGTATGGGAAAACGGGAATAGCGAATAACTTCCCATGGGAATGTAGTTTGACAGAGAAACAAACAGCATATTTTCTGGAACGTACTGATGAAGCTATTGCGTATTTTAAATCAAAACATCACTATTTCCATATTGAGATTGATGAAGTTGATTACGATAATATTGTTACGATTGATGAATATGGAATAAAATTTAAAGATTTTCATTGGTTGACATACAGGGAATGTGCCTTGAATTTTAAACGAAAATATCCAAACAGTGGTGGAAACTGTATCGGAGAAAGGGATGTAACCGCTAAACCACCATATATCGAATTGTATAGTACATACGCACATACTAAAATTTTGTTTCGTAAAAAAGGAATTTTTGATAACAAAAATATGACATATTTTCATGATTTGCAAAGACTAATCAATCAGTTTGGCTATACGACGCGTGATTTAAGTTAATAGTGAAATATTAATGGAAAAGAAATATAGAAAAATATGCAATTCCAATTTTTAGAATTGAGATATGGAGAGGATAGAGGAGTGAATAATAAAAAGATAAAATCCAATAATGAAATTTCGGAATTATGTTCTTTTTCCCTTGGAGGGTTTCAACAGAAGGTGTTGATAGAAGGTAAAAGTAAAGATAATCCAATAGTTATAACCTTGCATGGTGGACCGGGGACACCGATACCATTATCGGTTGGATGTAGAGGATTATTCCCAGTATTTACAGATGAGTTCATTATGGTTTATTGGGACCAACTTGGCTGTGGAATAAATAACCATGTGATTAACGATTCGTTTTCTGTTGATTCCTTTGTTAAGATGACGGAAGAACTGATAGCAAATATAAAGGTTAAATTTCCAAATAACAAGATAATGATATTTTCAACTTCTTGGGGGTCTATACTTAGTGCTAAGTTATTGGAAAAGAATCCATATGCCGTTGATTGTGTTATTGCTTGTGGTCAGATAATTAAAAATGTATTTATCTGTGATGAAGTGAGGGATACGTTAGCACAAACAAGTATTCCTGTAAAGAAGCTAGAAAGAATCAAAAATGTAACAGTAGATAATTTTAAAGGGAAAGACTTGCAATTGATATCAAGTGCACTCCGTAAATATACAAATGCATATCAAAATAAAATTGGTAAGAAAGCGCCAATGGGAACTATTATAAAAGGATTGTTGGCGAGTCCTGATTATAAAATGAAGGATTTTAAAGCAATTATGGTAAACGGATATAGGAAGAATACTTCATTGTGGAAAGAAATAATACATATTAACCTTACCGAGCAATTAAAAAGTGTTCGAATTCCGTACATAATTTTGCAGGGCGATACAGATATAGTTGCTTCTACAAAATCAGTAGAAGAATTAGTGGATAATTGCAATAATGCAAATTTAGATTGCAAGGTGGTTGCTAACACAGGACATATGCCTGGTGTAGAAATGATGGACACATTATTGGCTGTATTAAAGAAATGTAAACAGCAACTTTGAGTTCAAAGAGAGATAACTTCAAGTTTGGAAATCAAAAAATCGGGATCCAAGGAGAAAGTATAGAGAGATAAAAAATGATTGTTAAAATAAGAAAATGGGAATTATCAGATGCAGCAGATTTGGCATTGGTACTTTCTAATAAAGAAATACAAAATAATCTTCGGGATGGGTTACCTTATCCTTATACTGAGCAGGATGGAAAGGATTATATCTCCGCCATGCTTTCTGCAAATGAAAACGAAACATTTGCTTTTGCTATTACGGTGGATAATAAAGTGATTGGAAGCATCAGCGTTTTTCGTCAGGAAAATATACATAAACAGACGGCAGAACTGGGATATTGTGTTGCTGAAGAATATTGGGGCAAAGGCATTATGACGAAAGCTGTAAAGCAGATTTGCGAGTATGTTTTTGACATTAGCAACATAATTCGCATTTATGCAGAACCATTTGCATGCAATCGTGCGTCTTGCCGCGTACTCGAAAAAGCAGGATTTCAATATGAAGGTACTTTGAGAAGCAATGCCATAAAGAATGGCAAGGTGCTTGATATGAAAATGTACTCATTACTAAAAGATGAGGTATGATTTGTAGTTTGATACACAGTTGATCAGGGGAAAATCGGGATTTATCTGCGAAAAGCCCGTAAATAAGCAGATGTTAATATGCGTTGCTTGTGGCAATGGCTCTTCTGAATATAGAATTGAGCCATCAAAAACAAGGAGGCAGAGATTATGCTAAGTGATAATATCAAAAGAATTAGAAAGTCAAAAGGGCTATCACAAGAAGAACTTGCAATTAAGCTGAATGTAGTAAGACAGACTGTATCAAAGTGGGAGAATGGTTTATCTGTTCCGGATTCGGATATGCTAATTACTTTGGCAGATGAATTGGATACTTCTGTAAGCGTATTGCTTGGAGAAACTGTAATGGAGCCGATGACAGATGACCTAAAGGCAATCTCCCAAAAGTTAGAGGTAATTAATTTACAGTTGGCAAAGAGAAACATGGTCAAAGTAAAAAACATTCGTTGGATACTTATTGCGTTATGTGCGTTTATAGTGCTTGTTTTTGTTGTTCTTGCGGTTATGCAAAGTCCTTATTTAAGGTGGAATTATAATAATCCAGAGTTTGCAGTTGCAGGAACAATATTACACGGATTTGAATTTGTTTTTGTGAGATTAGCACCACTTGCTTTCAGTGCTTCTGTTATTGGAATCGTAATCACTTATAGGAAAAGATAAATTTCAGTTCGGAGGAGTGACAATATATGAAGTATTTATATCTGCATGGATTAGGACAAAAACCAGACAGTTGGAATAGAGTAATAAAAGAAACTAAAGTATCGGAAAGTAGTGTCAAATTGAGTTTAGCAGAGATGTTAGAAGGCAAATCTGCTACATATAAGGAATTATATTCAACATTCTCAGGAGAATGTGACAAGGAGAATGAAGAAATCGTCTTATGTGGGCTTTCTCTAGGAGCTGTTTTGGCACTTAATTATGCGATAGACCACCCAGATAAAGTAAAGGCGCTCATATTAATTGCAGCACAATATAAAATGCCAAAAAAATTATTGAAAGTTCAAAATATGTTGTTTTGGCTTATGCCGAATTCGACATTCAATAAAATGGGGTTCAAAAAAGCAGATGTTATCAGCCTATGCGGTACGATGGCTGAATTAGATTTCAGCAACTTACTGTATAAGGTGTCTTGTCCGGTATTGATCATTTGTGGGGAGAAGGACAACGCAAATAAAAAATCTTCAAAAGAACTTTGTCATTATTTGAACAATTTCTACTTCCATGAACTATTGAAAACGGGTCATGAAGCAAACATAGAAGCTCCGGAAGAGTTGGCAGTCGTGTTGCAGAGATTTTATGATAGTATCAGATAAATTTGAATTTTACGCACTATTAACTTTTGGATATAAAGTGCCGATATTACAGATATAGAAACGGATTTCTGTATCAATTTTCAAGGAGGATGATACCATGATTAGAGCAGCTAATTTAACACAGGTAACAGATTATTATAAGAGCAATACTGTTAGTAAGCAAAATAACACAGAGAAAGCAAAAGATGTGCAGCCCAATGCACAGAAAATAAAATCCAGCGAAGATAAGTTATCTTCTAAGGCACAGAAATATCTGGAAACATTGCGTAAGGATAATGCGGATTTCGATTTTATTATTGCTGATAAAGGCGATGATTTCAGAGGATTAGTAGACCAAAGCGATAAGGAATTTACAGTTGTTTTTTCAAGTGCTGAACTTGAAAGAATGGCATCCGATGAGAAATATGCACGGGAAAAATTGTCTACGGTAAAAACTGCAGTTGAGATGTCAGATAAAATCAATGAACAGTTTGGGTTTGAACGTGCTTGGGGAACGACAGACAATAGTGGAACTGTATTAAATAAGTTAACTATGTCCTTTGATGATGATGGAAAGATGACACTTTTTGCTGATTTGGAGAAGATTACAGAAAAGCAGAAAGAACGGCTTGAAGAATTAAAGGAAAAACGTGCAGAGGAGAAAAAGCAGGAAAAGAAGGATGTAACTGTTAAGCGGACTACAATTCAGGCAAATTCAAAAGAAGAATTACTTGAAAAGATTTCTGAACTGGATTGGAGTAAGATAACAGAAGAAAAGGCAACACAGGGTATGAAGTTTGATATCACTATTTAATCGTAGCATTAACCGGGAATTGGAGGTGTGCTATGATTGCAGGTACAATACGAAACGCTGTGAATCAGATGCAGTTAGTAAATGATTGGGAGCAAAAGAAGGCTACCGGGGATGTTGTAAAGAAGCAAGAGGGTATGACTGTAACAAGTCAGGAAGAAAGCATGATTCAGCATTTCCGAGAGCAACTTGAGCGAGACAAAGAAAGTTCTGCATATAGTCAGATTTATAACAAGATTGCAAGCGGTCAAGAATTAACAGCTTCAGAAGAAGATGCTATTCGTCAGAAAGACCCTAAAGCCTATATGGAATATAAAGCGGCAAGAATGGAACAAGAAGCTTATGAGCGTAGGTTGGAGAGATGTAAGACAAAAGAAGAGGCTCAAAGGCTTCAAGTAAATGAGATGAATGGAAATTTGGCAGAACTAAAAAGTATCGTGAATAATCCAAATATTCCAAAGAGTGAAAAGCTTAAGGAAGCTCAACGTATCATGGGAAATACTTTTAGAGCTGTAGAGTCATTCACAAGATTTGTAAAAAGTACAGAATATAGGGATTTGCCAACAGAAGAGGAAATTGTAGAGACATCTATAGAAAAGGGGCAGGTTGCAGAGGATTCAAACGATACTGAAATGTCTGAACAGTTAACATCAGATACAACTGTTTCAGTAGATGAGGCAGCAAAAATAGTAAATGATTCGAAGCGAGATTTACAATTAAGTGATGTTCACCAAATTGAAAAAGATGTTATAGAGGAAATGAAGGATATCGAAATAAAGCATTTTGGTGAGAAGAAATCATCGGTCAGAATAGACATTACGGTATAGGAATAGTCTGCGTGAAATTTCAGTTTATAGGGATAATTCAATAATTATTTTTGTATGAAAAAAGGTGCGAAGCACCCTGGTCCGTCCAGGGCGATAGCCTTGGCTCATAGATGTTTATTATCTGTCACGCTTGCTATGTACGAGAAAGTACGCTGACAGATGAGATGAAACGAATAACTTTTGAAGTTTGATATCTTTCAGGTCGTTGATGAGAAGTAGAAGTGGAAAATAGTGAAAAAATAGTGAAATATTAATGGAAAAAGCTCTCCTTTTTGGATATAATAATATTTGAAAGGGAGGCTTTTTTATATGATAAGAGTTAATTTAACGAATGAAATTTTAAGATATATTACAGAAATTGAGCAGAACAGATATAAAGCTTCGTCAGTAAAGCTCTCCAAAACAGTTATGAATAAGCTTCGCAAAAATTCAAAGAAAAAAAGTTCGTATGCCTCGAACAAGATAGAGGGAAATCCCTTGTCGGAAAAACAGGTGAACGAAGTAATAGAAAGCGATGAAAGAAAGCATTATCTGAAACCGGAGCAGGAAGTCCGGAATTATTTTTTGGCGTTGAATTATCTCGAAGAAAAGGTAAAGAATAAAGAAAAATTTTCCAAGAGACTTATTTTAGATGTACAAAAACTGGTGGAAAAGGGGGCTTCCAAAGAAAAAATAGGTTTCAGAGGACCTATGCCGCCCGGAGTTCTGTTTGCAGTGTATGATTCCAAAACAGGGAATCCGGATTATATTCCCCCGGAATATTGTGACATTCCGGGACTTTTGGATGAATTAGTGGAGTATGTAAATACAACGGATGACCACCCTCTGATCGTAGCAGCAGTGGTACATTATCAATTAGTGACAATACATCCGTTCGAAGATGGCAATGGCAGAACGGCAAGACTGTTATCCGGTTATATTATGGACTTGAACGGTTACGGGTTTAATGGAATCGGATCGTTAGAAGAATATTTTGCATACGATATAGATGAATATTATGAATCTATTCAGATGGGACTTCCGGCATTGTATTATTCCGGAAGAGAGAATCCTCCACATCCGGAGATCTGGATTAATTATTTTCTGCGAATGGTGAAACTGTATTCGGGAAAAGTCTGTGACTTACAGTTGGCTTCTGAGGAGGAAGATATTGCAGGAAGTCTATCTTTTCTGAAAGGGAAAGAAAAGGAGCTATTACTGTTTTTAATGAAAAACTATCGGGGAGAGTTTACTCCGATTGAAATTAGCAGAGAATTGTCGGTAACAAATAAAACGATTATTAACAGACTGATGATACTGGTAAAAAATGGATTTGTGATTCCTATATTAGTCAATAAGAGAATCCGATCGTATGAATTGAGTGAATTTACCAAAGATCATGAGAAGAAAATTATAAAAGCTATCAGCTGAATAAATCGAAAGTTGTTGAGGTAGAAAAATATGTATAGAATATACAGTGCTCTTATCGAAATTGTTGCTGCTGCAGTTTTTATAATTCCAATCTGGTTCATATATAACAAGTTGTTTTTCCGTGGCGGGAAAAAACCATTCTTTATATAATATTTGGATTCTATTTAACTGCTGTTTTAGCATTGGTAGGCTTTCCAAATATAATATCATTAAAAGTTGAATTGTATGTGCATCTTAAAGTGTACCCCTTGTCAAGGACATTTTAAAAAGAAGGGATTCCTAGATGTCAT
>OJAW01001815.1_pt1 | contig 11660 bp, 17 predicted proteins | sample 1589151 | NCBI WGS metagenome assembly OJAW01 (sample SAMN03283290) | human gut metagenome | biome: human-associated habitat; material: feces | host: Homo sapiens | place: Peru | collected 2012 | reverse complement strand
AAAGAGAACATCGCAATCCGTATTGTTGTTCCACTTTGAGAGAAACTTTGCAATCGTATTATACTCGCTGTTCCCAGCAGTGACTTTTCTACGCATATTATCTACAGCAGGATGCGTATTAGCAAGGAATATCTTGTCCTTGTCCGCCCAGAAATTAGATATGTGCTTAATCAGCGTAGATTTACCAGTACCAGCAGAGCCATAAATCAGCGCGACATGAGAATTGGAAAACATCTGCCGGAGGGCCTCTTTCTTGCCATCATCATCAATCGTATATGATTCTCTTGACATCCATGAATCAACTGGCGATGTATACTGAGAAACGCCAGACGAAGCTAACTCTTGCAACTTTTCGATTATTTCGGTACTATCTTTGACGTAGCTTTTGATGTAAAGATGATTCTTATATTCTTCAATTCTACGTCCATTGTGTTTGTAGTATAGGGAGGAATTGTATTCTCTTATCAAATCATCAATGTCTTCAAAGCCCTCGATTTCGGATCTTGGTGTAAATAGATGTCCATCTATTTCGGTATTGTTTTTGATGTATCGAGCAAACAACTCATGCTCGTGATCAGAAGCGGGAATGGATTCAAACAAGTCATAGATTCTTGGATTGTGTTGTAAGAGGGAGGTGCAATAAGGCATACGATCAAATGGAATACAGCCATAATTCAAGTAAAGATTAGACAACCTATCGCAACGGTTATTACTATATTGCCATTTGATGATACGATTATTCATTTTATGGAGTAAATACCTTAATACATTTGCTCCTGGTTTATTGCCAACGATTATATCGCGGCACTGATCAAGCATCTCATAAATCTTTACTGATTGAGCGCGGGCTGTAATTTTCCCTTTTACAAAATCATAGTAATCTTGATCACTGCTCACGAGTTCGGTTAAGGACATCCTGACGGATGAGAGGTATCGCATCAGCTCTCTATATTCATTAGAGTTTGTACTATGCTTAACTCTAGGGCCAAATATTTCAGAAAGATTATCCCATTCACAGGGACGAATAGATACTTCATATCCATCGATCACAAGAATAGACATATCTTTTTCTAGAATGCGAATTATATCATTATGTATTGAGAATTTTACAGCATAATTATCGACAATCTCGTGATGTGTAAAAGCGATAACCCGGTCAAACTTACTTGCATTGGCATTTGCCGCGGTAAATGTGACTTCATAATATATCTTTTGATTGACAAAAAACGGTTTTACTTTCTGCACATAATATCGGTCATTATAGGTGACAGGACAACTATGCGAGCTTGGGGTATCAATTCTTTCCGAGATTTTTTTATAGTAATCCAAAAGCTCGGTATCTGTATTCAATGGGAAATCGCTGATATTCTCTAGCACATCCAAATTGAAAGTCTGTTTCAAGTATAGCTTGATTTTCAATAGATACTCATAGTATTTGAGCATGAGTCGCTCTGATCCATCCTTGTCAACAGTATAATGCGACACAGATTTCTGAAGCATTTCGTGAAATCTATACAGGAACCGCAGTTCCCCCCGACGCTGCATATCTTTCAAAGCCGCCACATTCAAATTATAATCATTAGGATTGACGTCTTGACCATTGGAGTATGCTTTGACTGCAATATACTCTACAAAGTTGCGAATATGGCCAAGAATATTCTGGCTTAAAAGGCCTCTGTCAGAAGAGCTTAACTGAGATATGTTATCACATATTACGCCATTTGTATCAAGAATAGCTTTATCAATTCTGATCATCTGTCTCTGCCCCATTTCTTGTGCTGTTTTGTTTATTTTATCATAATGCTGCCACTGATGTCCACAGAAAATTATTCAATGTGTTTAATAACGTCATTTGCCAGATGCGCCTCTCTGCCATTCTCTGCAATTCACAGAAAAACAAAAGCAGCTTTCATGTCTGCCACCTCAATCGAAAATATCTTGGATTTTGTATGCGATCTCAATGCGCCTATCGGGGTACACCAGTACCCGGTCAATCAACAGCTCGGCCAGGTCGGTGATCAGCGTGTCCGCATCGAAAATTGCCTTGGCCGTTTCCGTGCGGCTGTCCTGTTGCGCCTGTTCGTCCTGCTTCTGCTTCGCCTGTGCCAATACTGCGGCATAGGCGTTTTTTGTTTTCAGCAGCAGCTCGTCACACGCGGCCTTTTCTGCCTTGTAGGTATTCAGGTCGATCTCGCCCATGAGATAGCGTTCATACAACGTGCGCTTGCCGTCTTGCAGTGCCTCGATCTGCTGCTCATATTCGGCGCGTTCCGGTACGGAAGCATCTACCCGGAGCGTACCGTCAGGGGCAAGCGGCGCGGTGGCTTCCATCTGCTTTTTCAGCGTCAGGAATACCGCCTGTTCCAGCTCTGCGGCGTTCAGGCGCATCTTGTGGCAGCGGCTTTCTACGTCCGCCTCGGAATGGCGGCAGTGATAATATGAGGTTTTCTGCATGGTGCGGGACAGCGCATGACCGCAGCAGCCACAGAAGGCTTTGCCTTTCAGCGGGTAGTCCCGCTTTTTCTTGTTTGGCTGGGAAAAGCGGAGCTGGCTGGCCTGCACGGTATCAAACACGGCTTTCTCTATGATGGCCGGGTGATGGTCGGGGATGATGTACCACGATTCTCTGTCCTTCAGGCGGCTTCTGGTGCCGCCTACTTCGAGAACCGCCCGCTTGCCGATCACATACACGCCGGTGTAGCGTTCGTCCTCCAAAATGCGGAGAATGGTGGATGCACTCCAAATCCCGTGGCAGCGGGAAATATCGTGGGTATGATTGCCGTGCGCCGCTTTGTACTGGCCGGGGGTAGGGATGCTTCTGCGGAACAGCTCCCGTGTGATGGCGGTGGCGTTGATGCCCTCGGCGGCAAGCTGGAAGATGAGCTGCACAACGGCAGCGGCCTCCGGGTCAGGCTCCATTCTGCCATCGGCGCTTTTGCGGTAGCCGTAGGGACAAATCTTGCTCTGATACTCGCCGCGCTGCATCTTGGCGTACTTGGCGCTCTTGGTCTTGATGGACATATCGCGGCTGTAATACTCGCTGATGAGATACTTGAACGCCACATCCATGCCGCCGGTGTCGCCCTTGAATTTGCTGCTGTCAAAATCGTCGCTGATGGAAATGAAGCGGGTATGGAACAGCGGGAACACACGCTCGATGAAGTAGCCGGTTTCAATGCTGTTTCGCCCGAAGCGGGAAAAATCCTTGACGATGATGCAGTCGATCTGATTGGCCCGCACCAGCTCAATGAGCTTCTGTACCTGCGGACGCTCAAAATTCGTGCCGCTGTACCCGTTGTCGATGAACTCCATGATCTCCGCGTTCAGAGCTTCCGGCATGGAAGCTGCGTACTCATGGAGGACAAGGCTCTGATTTTCAATGCTCAGACTGTCGTACTTGTAATCCTCAATGGAGAGGCGGATGTAGAGGGCAATCACATATTTCTGCATTGTTCCAGCACCTCCGCATAGGTTTCAAACTCGCTCTGGAAGCGATAGCGCACCGTGATCTGCTTATCTTCTGATTGCATATTCCTTCCCTCACTTTCTCCTTCATTATACACAAGCAAGAGAATTCTTTCTCGACTTTCCTTGCCTTTTCGTAGCGAACGCATATAACATAACAAGCCCAACACTCAGCAACACACCGCCAATAATATCGGTGAGCCAATGCACGCCGGAGATCAGCCGCCCAACGACCATGAAAACCGTAAATGCTGCAAGGATACCCAGAATTGCACGGCGAACAGCATCACTGCGAATGCGCGTTTTCAGCTGCATCATGGCAGTTGGAAGGATGCACAACGCAAGCATGGTCGTTGAGGAAGGATAGGATGCTTCCAGCTTGCCGTCAATCAATACCGGACGAAAGTTGATAACGACCGTTTCAAACAGTAGATACGCTGCCAGCACCACAATATAAAAGCCGCCGAGAATCAGAATGTCACGGTCCACCTTGAGAAGGCTTTTCCGCCGAATGAGCTGTACCAGTCCCAGAACGGCAAATCCAAGTGCAATTCCGATTGGAACCAGCCCCAGCCAATCCGTCAGTGTGTAGAGCGCCCAATGCACGCCCGTCAGTGCATGGAATGCACCGTTGATTGCAGCAAAGCCAACGTGGGAGCCGGTGGGCCCAATTGGCTGTACATCCACGCAGCGGATCAGAAATGTCCACAGTGCGAATGCTACAAGCGTGCCGAGCGCGGCCAAAATAGTTTTTGAGTTCTTCTTTTTCATGTTCATCTTTCCTTTCTTTGCAGTGAATTGGCATTTGTCGTAATTCATTTTGGACGAACGCCGTGCAAAAGGAAAGAATCTGCCCGTCACATGGGCGATACGAATCGTGTCACGGCCATTTTATGAGCAGCAGCGCTTTGATGACAAGCGGCGCAAGGGCAAAAACCGCGGCATACGGCTGTAACCCAACCACGAAAAGAAAAACAACAACCATGCTCAGGCAAAGAGATACTTTTTCCTTGCTCCGCTGCCAGACGGGTAATTCCGCATTTTGCAGTGCCAGTGTCACAATGCCGCACAATGTCAGAGAAATGACTGCTGCAAGAAACAGCGGTTTTATATAGGGCACAGCAGGAACGAGAGAAAGCAGCGAAACTGCCTGTGCGGTCTTATTGCTTCTTATGCCAAAGAAGGGAAGAAAGAGCAACAGTCCCGCGCTGCAATCCAAAAGTCCGAATACCAGCGTGCGGGAGCGCTTTTCACTCTGCGTTCGGTCTTCTTCGGCAATCGCCAGAACCGTATCTCCGGAAAGCAGGTCGTCCACAGATACGGAGAAATACTTTGCGATCGCTTTCAGAGAATCGATGCTTGGATACCCCCGCCCGGACTCCCATTTTGAGATCGCCGTGCGGGAAACGTAAAGCTGCTCCGCCAGTTCTTCCTGCGTCAGTCCACGTTTTTTTCGCAGTTCCTGTAATTTCTCGCAAAATTCCATTTGTCGGTTCCTTATCTGTGAGATTTTCTTCCGAGGTATCTGTGTACTTGTTCCATGTATTTCTGATACGTTATCCCAAACGTACCGGTAAGATACTGTTCTTCCTGCAAAATCTGCAAGTGCAATGTTATGATTGCAAACAGCGTAAAGACTGCTGTCAGCAGATTACAGTACATCAGCAGCACGCCGATGTACATAAAGTCAAAACCAAGAAATGCCGGATTACGGCTATAACGGTAAATGCCTGTCGTGACCAGCTCTGTTTTTCCCTTGTCAGGAATACCCGCCCGCCAGCTATCCTTCATGCACAGTACGGAGAGCAGAAAGATGGCATCGCCCAGCATTCCGGTGCAAAAGCCGGTAAACCGTGCGTTTGCGGGGAGATGGCTCCAACCGAACGCGATGGAGAGAAGCTGCGCAATCGGTGCGCCCAGCGTCGCAGCGCTCATCAGCAGTTCTACTGTGTGGATGGATTTTTCTTTTCTGCGTCCGATCTGTCGGGTCTGGATGCCACGCTGCTTCTGTGCCAGCATCTTGGTAAAATAGATACCGTAAAATAAGGCCAGTACGGTCAATGCCAGCACTGCATACGGCAAGTGGTCTTCCAATGGCAGCTTCATAGGTGTGTTCCTTTCTCCTGAGCAGGACATTTGTGCCTGCGGAATAGTGTGTGCGGCAAGTTTCCGTGTGCTAACGCGGAGAGCAGCATAAAAATGTCTGAAACGGGGATGAACAAAAATGACGGCATCAGGCAGCGAGTGAACAGATTTTTGCGGCAAGCACCGTGCTTGATACGGCGTCCCATAACGGCGAGGCAGAGCACTGCGCCGTGGCTCATCACAAGCGTCACGAGCACACTGCTGTAACAGGAAAAGATCGTTTGCACAGTCAGCGGCGCTGCCTGCGCCGTCAGGAACAGCCGCACAGTATCTAACACGGCGAACAACGCTGTCAGCATACACATCCAGCGCAGAATCACTCCGCCGCCGATTCCCAGTCCGCCGCCCCAGTAAACGCCGGCACGCTGGCACCACGCCTCATAAATTCGCAAATGCAGTTCATTCTGATGTCCCTCGATAAAACCACAGTTGGAAATAGCATAGAGTTTGAAATGGCATAGCTGTTCCTGACAGAGCTGTTCTGCCTGCTCTAAAAAGGCGGTGACGTGTGATGGCTCAGCATCTACATAGACCGGTGCCGAGATCACAACAGCATCCGCCCACGGAAGCAACGCAAAAGTCTTTTCATAGTCTCTTGCACCACGGAGCGGATTGACCTTGACCTCGCACCTTGTCAGAAACAGCCGCAACAGGGAGGAATAAAATGCAGAAGCGCTGCCCTTGGATTTTGGACTGGCATTCAAAATCAAGATGTTCATCTGCTTTTTATCACCTCCGCCATGAGCTCCGGCTTTTCCGCAAAGTACACCTGCACCGAAGAAAAGCCCATATTGACCCGGTTGGCCTCAACCAGCCTCATGGCCGTTTCACGCTCAAAATCCGTAACTGCACCATAAAAGCAAACGGTGAGCGTAGGACGATTTTGATAGCGCAGCGGATGGTGGACACACCCGCCGCGATAGGTGAAAAACGGCAGACTGAGCGATATGGCACGATCAAGCACCCGCTTGACACCGGGGCTGAATCCCCCGTAGCAACATTGGGAGAAGATGATGGCCTTTTCACAGCTTCCGATTTGCGCACCGACCGTTTGCAGATCGTCCTTCATCACGCACTGCCCCGGCGATGCCAGCCAGCAGCGAAAGCAGCCTTGACAACAGGCTGCTTTCTTGTTTGCGTCAATGACGGAAAAGCCGCTGGTGTCGGGCAAAACAGCGGAGAGTACGGTCGGTATTAAATCGTGGATAAAAATCGCCGCCATGGTGTGTCCAGATGATCCTTTCCTTAGAAATAGCGTTTGCGTCCAGTTCACTGCTGTTCATTGATTTTCGGTTTGAATATGAATGAAGCCTGTTGCAGACTGTGCTTTTACTGTCACGGTGTAGCTTCCGCTTTCAGCAATATTCACGGTAAAATCCTTTGCGTTTTGTCCGTTTCCAGAATATAAAACGTTCCCATCCGGCGCTTGGATGTCAAGATGAAGTGCTCCCTTCTCCGTCTCGAAGTGGATGGACAGCACATCACCTGCGTTCAGCATCATCGTGTGCCCATCGGTTCCATTCATGTACTGTGCGTCCAATATGTAAGAGTCCGCATTTTTAATGGTGCTGCCTGTAAGATGTGGCAGACGACAGAAAGCCCAATATGCCGCCCCCACGACAAGCAGTATGGCGGCAAGCGTGATGCACACAGTCATTCGCCTTTTCATAAAATCGCTCCTGTCCATTTGTAAGTTAAAACGAATCTCCCGATTTGCGTCGGCACAGCACTGCACTGAGTATCAAAACTGCACCACACAGGCCAAAACACCAGCCGATCCCTACGGCGACCAGCAGAGAGGACGCAAACAGAGAAAGAATTTCAACCAGATTGACGCCCATATTCATGACGGACAGTGCAGCAGCCCGATCACTCTCCATTTTCAGTGTGTCAATCAGGTGATTTTGCTGCTCCTCAACATAGAACGCTGCAAGGTCGAGAAAAAGCGGCAAAAAGGCCATCATCAGGATTAAGACCCACGGTTTGTGCAGCAGCCCAAAGCCCACCAATACAGCGCCGCTAAGCAGGCAGAAGAAGATCGTCAGCTTCTGTTTTGCACATTGCCCCAGTAAATGAATCAGCGGCTCTGCCAGCATCTGCACAAGGGAATAGCCGATGATAATCGCAGACAGCCAGCCAAGCGGGATGCCGCACTGCACCAATATCTCTGCATAGAAGAAGTTGACCAGCAGCCATGCCACACTGAACAGGGACATCAGCACGGTGAACTGCCGTGCACGCCGGTCGCGCAAAAGAAGCAAAAGCTGTGACAGACCGGCTCTCTCCGTGCGACCCGCTGCTTTGATGCTGACACAGGAATCCCTGCGCAGGAGCAAGGCGCAGATGAAACCGGCTGCACCGGAAAGAACGGTGGCAATCAGCAGACCTTTCAGGCCAAAGCGGTGATAGATCAGAGCGTAGCTTGCCGTACTGAGCAGAAAGCCTGCTGTGCCGAAATTTGCTGCATGTGCTGTCTTTGGAAGATAATCGCCCTTTCCGTAGGCTGCATAGAGATAGGCGCTGCCTGTGCCGGAGGACAGGCAGGCCGATATGCCCTCGATCACGGCTTCCAGCACGAAAAGTGGGAGAGAGCGAAACAGATATGCCGCCAGCAGTGCGCCCCTTGCTGTGAGCAAAAGAAGCTGTGAAAGGATCAGCGAGCTACGGTAGCCAATGCGGTCTGTCAGATACCCCGTTGGCAGCTCTCCCAATGCGATGACGGCGGAAAGCAACACTTGCAGCAGAAAAAACTGTCCTTCGCTGATCCCAGCCTGCGTTCGCACCAGAAGGGCGACCGGCGCAAAGAACACCAGTCCGCCGAAGAAGCACATGCCGTCGTAGGCGTCCACCTTGAGATACTTCATTGCACTTTACACCGGTTCAGTTTGTCTCGGCGGCAGTCGCGTCACCAGGTAGGCGGGAAAATTCCTCGTTATAAATCAGACCGCCATCTGCATAGAACCAGACAAGGCTGGCTGTGCTGCCATCGGTAAAGATGAATTCTGCGGTTAAATCACTGTTGCCATCTTCGTCAAGATCCGTGTAATCGCAGCTCTTGAGCGCTTCGGCGGCTCCGGCAAGCGTTTCGGGATATTTTGCAACGGTGAGCAGCTTTCCACCGGAAGTGCTGTCCCAGAAATTGATCTCTGTATCGCTGACTTCCAGATACACGGTCGTTTCCTTCCCGTCCAGCAGCATTGTGCCGGTTGCCGTGCGCTCTGAGGCGGGAGCTTCACTGTCCGAAGCAGATGTCTGTCCCTGCTGATCGAGAGAGTCCGTCGTTTTTGTGATAACTTCTCCGCCGCAGGCCGTCAATGACAGCGCCAAAGTCAGCGCAGCAGCTAAAATAAGAGTGTTCTTTTTCATTTCCATTCTCCTTTATCCATGATAATCGCCGGTTGCGGAATCCACCGTGACGTAAGGAATAACCTTGCCGTCAATCTCTACATAGACCTGATAAATGCCGTCACCCAAATCTTCATAATGATCCGGCGTGACGCCATAGTTTTCCAGCAGACTTTTCTCAAACTCCGTTTTCCACATCTCATCATTGGCAGAGTTATCTGCATCTGCTGTATGGTTCTCATCAGTCGGCACTTCTGTCTCATTCGACGATTCAACCTGCGTATCAGTTGAAACCGATAACTCACTCTTGTTGGGTGCCGGTGATTTTCCGCAGGCCGTGAGAGAAAGCACCATCACGGCAGTGAGCACGACAATAATAACGTACCGTCAGATCCATACAGTTTCCCCCTTTTCAGAAAATAATCCGTGCGATCTCCATTGTCACGATCTTCAGCACCGCGCCGCCCGACATCACATAGAACCAAACCTCGCGCATTTTTTGCGTTTTGGCGATCGGCGTAGCAATGGCGGCAATGATGATCAGCAGCGCACCGACACAGCCGACAATGGTGGGCACACTGACGAGCGGGAACAGTCCCGGTGTACAGCTTCCGTCGATGGCGTGCTGAATCGTTTTATCTAACCCGTCTCGCGCCGCCGCGAAGCAGCAGACCACAAGTCCAAAAACAAGCAGAAGCACACTTCTCCGCCCCCAACACGAAATGTTTACACGGTTGAAAACCGACCAGCCGATAAAGCCCAGCAGCGCAAGGATCATCAAAGTTGTCGCCGTCGTAACGGCGTTTCCAAAATAGAGCTTCATTCTCACTGCACCTCTCAATACTGGATCGTGATCGTTCTGCACACATCACAGCAGCAGGCTTCCACACTGGTGCGGCCGCCGACTTTCAACCCGGTGAGCTTTACAAAGCCAATCGCGTTTTTTGCATTTTCCAAGGCACTCGGCACGTCGTTTGCAAAGCTGAACGCGCCATCCTTGCTGCTGAACAGATAGCCTTTTCTCATTTCTTTTCCGCATTTCGGACACATCATGATCATTTCCTCCCATTCTTATTGCTGCACACTGTACCAATCGAGAACAGCGCTTAGATTTTCCTCCTTGACACGCTCGCCGCCGCACCGCATCATATCCAGCATATCGTCCTCCTCCGGCGTGCGGTCGCTCTTTTCGGCAAGACCTTTGCCCGCCGTTTTGACCATGATCTCCATCATGGGGCGGTAGATGCCGTGCAGCTTTTTCACATCAAAGTTCCCTTGCAGGGTGAACAGCGGAATGTTGGCCGGGACAGCCGACTTTTTCCGCACGCTGTCCGTTTGCGTTCCAGTTTGTCCCATGCCGACAGCGCAGACGGCGCGTACCCGGTAGCGTTTTGCGGCCTCGGCATAATGAACTGTTTCCCCGCCTTGGTGCTGGAGCCAATATCGTCAATCAGCGTCAGATTGCCGTCCGGTGTCAGCGCGTCGCTGCCGCCCGTCATGCTGCCGAGAAGAAGCTGCCAGAGGTCGGCCAGCTCTTTTTCATCAAACGGAAGCGTAATGCCGCCGATGCTCACGGTACTGTCGGCGGCGTCGGTGACGGTCAGATAGCTGCCGTACACATAGCCCACACGGGCGGGCAGCAGGATTTTTACCCAATCGCCGTCCCTGCCGATCACATCGACCACCGTGCCGTTGGGGAGCTGCGTAAACGCGGCGTTGTCCAGTCCCGCGCCGGTGCGGACATTCAGGTTGCCGCCGTTGGTCGTGACCGTGCCGATCTGTTTTGATTCCTGCGCGTCTGCGGCGCTGCTTTCGGCGGCAGGCAGCGCATCATCGGGATAGTCGCCGCCGCTGGCAAAGGCGGAAACGGGGAGAATCCCGATACACAGGAGCATCAGCAGCAGACTGATAAAAATGCGTGGTGTGTTCTTAGTCATGGTTCAACGCCTCCTTTTCCGAAGTGGCCGGTGCAGGCGCGGCCTGCATACGGCGGAACAGCTCGGCAAACTGCTCCATCGTCATGCCGTTCTCACGCACCATGCCGATGATGTCGGTGTCCTCCAGCTCACGAATCTGCTTTTCCAGCTCGCGGTTGCGGCCTTGCAGATCAGAGATTTTGCCTTTGTTCTTCTCCAGCTCTCCACGGAGCTTCATAATTTTCGGGTTCATATCGTTCACTCTCCTTTACGGCAAGCGCCCATAGCGGTAGAAATGGGACTGCCAATAGCTTGAATTGAGGTTTGCATAAGAGATCGGATCTCCGCAGTGGATCATCTGACCGTCTCCGGCATAAATGCCCACATGGGTCACAGGTTCTCCTGCCGCATAGGTTCCGGTAAAGAAAATAATATCTCCTGCCTTTGCTTCTTCCGGTGCAACAGGAGTACAGATATTATAAATTCCCTGTGCGGTCAGTCTGCCCATGTTGCAGACTCCGGAATTGGTAAACACATAACTGACAAAACCGGAACAGTCAAAGGAAGTTTCCGGGCTGGAACCACCCCAGACATAAGGCATTCCCAGATATTTTTCCGCTTCCGTAAATAAACGCTGAACTGTTTCATCATCATAGGAACCGCCTCCGCCGTATAAGCCACCTTCCCCGGTTGCGATATAAAAGACCGGATTGTAATAGGTTCCGTCCTTTACCAGTTCCAGATAAAGCTGACTTCCGGTTGCACTGCCTGTACTTCCGGTTGTTCCGA
>OJAW01001812.1_pt1 | contig 11670 bp, 12 predicted proteins | sample 1589151 | NCBI WGS metagenome assembly OJAW01 (sample SAMN03283290) | human gut metagenome | biome: human-associated habitat; material: feces | host: Homo sapiens | place: Peru | collected 2012 | reverse complement strand
TGCCGCATCAGGGTGTAAAAGGGAATCAAGCCGCCGCTGAACATCATGTTCGCCAGAAAGAACCACTTGATGTACTTGCTCGCGGGGAATTTCTTCTCCGGCACGCACAGCGGATACGCCGTGATGATAAGCATAAACATGCTGACCGCACAGCCCACAATCACGCGCTTGACAGACACCCACATGGCGCTGAAGAACAGGCTGTCCTTGAGAATCTTGCCGTAGGACTTCACATTCAGTCCCAGCGGAATCAGCCATGTGCGCCCCGCATCCACATACACCTTATCCGAGAAGGACATAATCAGCGTATACCACATGGGATAGAAGCAGATGAGCGCCAGCAGAATCAGCACGATGATAATCACCACATGACCGCCCGTCAGCTTTTGCTTTTTCTTCGTCAACCTCGTATTCGGAGGTGACTTTTTTTACCACTTCGTCAACGGTTGTGTCCTTTAACAAAGCGTTCCAAAAAAACGCACCGCTGTCATTCAGGGTAATCATTCCGTTGAATATTCTTTCGGCATTGCCGACAGGAACAACTATGTTTGAACCTGCAATATTGCGTATGGTGAAGCCTTTTTTAATTTTCATCAGCCTTTAAGACCTCTTTCTTGTCTGTCCATATCTTCAATTACAATATCGTAGATTTCGCCGAGGCTTCTGCAATATTCCAAAACCTTCCACGGCTCGTTGGTGTGATAGTGGATTTTGATTAAATCTTCATCACCTACTGCGATGAGGCAGTCGCCTTTGAAGTGCTCCACAAAGTAATCGTTGATTGCGTCCTCGTCAAGGTCTGTGCCCTCAATGAGAAGCTGTGTGTCGTATCTGTATTCAAGCATTGTAAAATCTCCTTTGGTTAAATTTTGTTGAGTGCTTGCTCAATGTCTGCGATGATGTCCTCTGCAGCTTCGATACCGCAGGAAAATCTTACCAAGTCAGGCGTAACACCGCATTCTGCAAGTTGTTCATCTGTCAACTGACGGTGAGTTGTTGATGCAGGGTGCAAGCAACAGGTTCTTGCGTCTGCAACATGGGTAACAACTGCCGCAAGCTCAAGACTGTCCATAAATGTTGTTGCAGCCTGTCTGCCGCCCTTAACGCCGAATGAAACTACACCGCAAGTGCCGTTTGGCATATATTTTTGAGCAAGTGCATATTGGCTGTCGTTTGGCAACATTGCACACTTAACCCATTCGATTTTTGGATGATTTTCAAGATACTCTGCAACCTTTTTTGCATTTTCGCAATGTCTTTGAACTCTCAAATGCAATGATTCAAGACCGACATTCAAAAGGAATGCTTCGTTTGGCGATTGAACAGAACCCAAATCTCTCATAAGCTGAACGGTTGCCTTTGTGATGTATGCACCTTTGCCGAATGTGTCGGTATAAACAATACCGTGGTAGCTGTCGTCGGGAGTTGTGAGTCCCGGATATTTGTCGTTTTGAGTCCAGTCAAAATTACCGCTGTCAACGATTGCACCGCCGATTGTTGATGCGTGACCTTCCATATATTTTGTTGTTGAATGTGTAACAATGTCAACGCCGAAATCAAACACACGGCAGTTGATAGGTGTTGCAAATGTGTTGTCAACGATGAGCGGAATTCCGTTCTTGTGAGCAACCTTTGCAAATGTTTCGATATCCAAAATGTCAAGGCTTGGGTTAGAAATAGTTTCGCCGAAGATTGCCTTTGTGTTTGGCTTGATGGCAGCTTGTATTTCTTCTTCCGTTGCAGTCGGTGAAACAAAGGTAAAGTCGATTCCGAGCTTTCTCATTGTAACATTGAAAAGATTGAATGTGCCGCCGTAAATTGCAGATGACGATACAATGTGGTCGCCTGCCTGTGCAATGTTAAACACTGCATAAAAGTTTGCCGCCTGACCCGAGCCTGTGAGCATTCCTGCCACACCGCCCTCAAGAGCCGCAATTTTTGACGCAACATTGTCGCAGGTTGGGTTTTGAAGTCGTGAATAAAAATATCCGCTCTTTTTCAAATCGAAAAGGTCGCCCATCTCGGCACTGCTGTCGTATTTGAATGTTGTTGATTGAACAATCGGTATAACTCTCGGTTCACCGTTTTTTGGTTTGTATGTGCCTTGCACACAAATTGTATCAAGCTTCATTTTATTTTTCCTCTCTGCAAATGATAACTTAAATGTTTTTATTATATATAATTCGCAGTCCGTCTATCAAAAGATTTTCATCAATTATCAAATCGTGACTGCAATTTTTTGCTATTGATTTTCCAAGACCGCCTGTGACAACAACTGTTGCCTTTTCGCCGAGTTCCTGCTCAAATTTGTCAATGAGTCCGTCAAGCATACATGCCGTGCCGATTACACAACCGGATTGCATACTCTCGATTGAATTCGTGCCTATGATTTTTTTTGGCGCCGCTATGTCAATCTGCGGAAGCAAAGCCGCATCTGCCGATAAGGCATTGATGGATGTTTTAACACCTGTTGTGATTGTTCCGCCCAAAAAGTTGCCGTCTTTGTCGAGTACCGAGCCTGTTGTAGCTGTGCCCAAGTCAAATATGATTGCCGGGAGCGGATATTTTTCTTTTGCCGCAACTGCAGCAACAACAAGGTCTGCACCAAGCTGTGCCGGATCATCGATTTTTATTGAGAGCCCTGTTTTTACACCCGGGCCGACTACGATGGCATTTACATTGCACACAGTCAAAATGGCTTTTTTCAGTGTGCGCATAAGTGCCGGCACAACGGATGAAATAATTGCACCGTCAATGTCCGTTGCCTTGTGTATGCTCAAAAACGAATATATTTTCATTGCACATTCGTCTTCTGTTTCATATATATTGGTTGAAAATCTGCCGGATTTAACAAGCTTGTCACCGTCTAAAATGCCCAAAACGATGTTTGTGTTGCCGACATCAACTGCAAGTAACATATCCATTACCTCGCTTTACTGTATATCTTTATTATTTTACCATATATTCATAGCTTTGTAAAATACAAAATTATAAATTTTCTGTTGCGAAAGCGTGTTAGCTGTGCCGTATAAATTTAAAAGCCTGCCGCACTTCAATTTGTTGTGCGGTAGGCTTTTTGTTTCGCAGTAATAAAATTTTTATCCGAAAACGTTAATTTTCCATTTATTGTTTTCTTTTACCATTTTTACCGTTTCATCGCTGTCTGATGAAACTGAAAATGCGTTTACTGTCATGTTTAATTTTACTGTGGCGTTATCACCGTTTACCTCGATTGATTTAATATCAAATTCCACAAGGTCTTTTCCGGATTCTATTGAGCTTAATGAAAATCCAAGACCGAGCATATCTGTAATATTAACAAAACTGCCGACCAATCCTAATGACCCTTTTACCATTGCAGCACTTTTAGAATCTAAACAATCACACAAAGCGTCCGAATCCCCGGCACTGTATGCCGTTGCATAGTTATTTAGGCATTCGGTTATTTGTTCTTCATCGGTCTTATATACTTGGGTAAAATAGTAATATGAGCCGCCGCCAAGCATTACTAAAAGAGCACATATTACGGCTGTTGCTTTTTTCATTGTTTCCCCTTAATTTTGATTAGCGTTTGTTGATAATACTTTGTTAGGTATTGATGTATACAGCAAGATGTTCAAAATAAGTACTATGATTGTTATAATACTGAATACTATATAACCGCTTGCACTTGATGTAAGCGAAAATGCTCCGCTGGCAATAGTGTCTTGAGTTTCGTTATACATATATCTTGCAATAGCAATATGAACTACGTCATTTAAAAATATTGTTATTATAAGCGGAATCCAGTTGCCTAAGCTTCCTTTCTTTTTCAATACCGTTTTGATTATACAAAACGCCATACTTGCAAGCGTTAAAAGGACAGCAACGACAATAATTGTCTGACCGATTGTTAAAATACTCGTTGTTTCCGAATAGTCTTTTAGCTTTTTTAATGCTCCGTATACGGAATACGAACCTTCTGAAATAAATATATCATATGATATTACTTTGGCTTTGTTTAACAAAAGGTTTATGATTACCATTAAAATAGAAAATGCACTAAATGCTATTTTGATAATTGTGCCTTTATCTAAGCTTTTTATTTTTTCGGATGCCTCTGTGATATTTGTGATATTTGCAATATTGGCGTTTGGCAAATTTATATTTTTAATTTTATCGCCTATATCAAATGAATTTCCTACTTTTGCACCGCAGTTAGTGCAAAATTTTGCACTATCGTTAAGTTCTTTTCCACATTTTTGACAAAACATATTCTTCCTCCATTATTTCGCTGTTAAAAGTTTGACTGTGCTGTAGTATTCTTGTAAGCTCTTTAAAAGTTCTTTTTCCGATGTAAAACCGCTTTGAGACCAATCTACACTAAGATTTTCTGTATACAATGTTCCGCCGGCATCAGCTCTTGCTCCTTTAATCGGCAAATAGGAATAATATATTTTGTTGTCATAGGAGTCGGCATAGGAATACACGCATACAAATTGATTGCTTGGTTGATAGTTACCTAAACACATATAAAGGTTTACAAAAGTCTTATTTCCGTCAGAAAAATAATCGCTCGAATTACCGCAGTCTTTTATAGCTGTATAATCGTCTACCGTAACATTTGTTTTATCATTTATATATGATATTTTGGTTGCATCGAATTCTTTTGACAGATTGGTTAATATAATTCCGTTCTCCGCAAAAGTGTTTTCTTCAATAGAGGAGTAACCGGATGTTACGCTGACAGTCACTTTTCCGGTGGAGTCGAAATTGTCTGCGTTTCCTGAGTATCTCAGGGTACAGAGTGAATCTTCTTCATCTGAGTTGTTTATGAGTTCAACGCCTTGTTCATAGCCGTTAACATCAATAAGGTTTGCACTGTAATTACCAAAAGATTCAGAAGATAAATTATCCGCTAAATTGATTTTAACCGCACGTTCGGTTTCGTCATAATAAACCGATTGAACCTCTTTCATTGGGTCAAGTTTAACGGTTTCCTTTAAATTCTCAATAGTATATGTACGGGTTAAATTATCATTAAGTTTTAACTTTTTCTTTAATCCAAGACTGTTAATTATATCCGTATCAATAGTTACCGTAACTGTAACTTCATCACCGTTTTTAAGGTTTTCGCTTGGTTCACATTCTATAGAAAACGCATCGTCTTTCAGATATTTTAAAACACCGTCTTCATCTTCGTCTTCGTAAAGTGCTCCTAAGAAACCGTATTCGTCATATGCGTCGTTTCGATATTTCTCATTTATTTTTTCTGTCAGTAATGCACTGTCTTTGCCGGATAAATCATACATCAATCCGTCGAAATTATAAAGGTTAGACGGATCTAAACTTGTATAACCGTTATATCCGTCAAGACTGATGCTGTCGGCAAAATACGACTCGGGTCTTATCATACCTAAAATCGCAGAAACAACAGATATCAATACAATTAGAGCACATACTATTGAAACAACAGATATTAAAAGTTTTTTGTTGATTTTAATCGGTTTTTTAGTCTTTACGGCAACATTTCCGTTTGGAATTTCCGTTGCTTGAGTAACTGCAACGGCTTGAGGTTCTTTCGGTGGTATGTCGGTGCTGTTTTCAGTATTAATCTCTGATTGATTGTTAATATTTGCGTTAATACTTGCTCCGCAGTTTGGGCAGAATTTTTCACTCTCGGCAATAAGAGTGCCACATTTTTCACAATACATTTTTATTCTCCTCACATAAAATGTAATTAATCCGAATGTAATATTATAATATTGCTCGGTAAAAGAATTATTTCATAAGCATAATAAATAATCAATATGTTTCCTGACTGTTACCTTTACAATATAAGATGAAAACATATTGAAATACTGAACAAGCAGGCATTAACTTTTTTAGATGTTTCCGAAAAATATAAAAAGGTAACAGTATATTTTTTATCTTTAATAAAAATAAAAGTACTGTATTAATTTAAAAAATACACAATTTTATATCGATTAATTTGTGCTTTTAATATATGTTCGTGGCTATGCACTTCGGTTGTTGTGCGGTAGGCTAAACTGTTTTATGGTAAAAATCTGACCTAAAATCTGACCTAACTAACCGATATTTTATAGTATTTTTTAATACTTTTTTGCTTTGATAAGTGTTTGAAAATCGTATAAAAACGGTTGATTTTAGGCAAAGAAAAAATCTTGAAACGTCCTGTTTGTAAGGCTTTCAAGGCTTTTGTCGGAAGAGGGTGAGCTCGAGCTATGCTCGAGAGTTCGCTTGCTACGCAAGCCGTCGCATTGATAGTGTGTGGTTCGAATCCACCCACAAAAGGTTTTTTATAAAATAAAGAAAAGAGTAACCGAAACGATTACTCTTTCTTCTGGTGGAAGAGGGTGGATTCGAACCACCGAAGTCATTGACGACAGATTTACAGTCTGTTCCCTTTGGCCACTCGGGAACTCTTCCATATTATATGGGAGATAACCGAAGTTATCTCCCTTTGGAGCTGGTGAACGGACTTGAACCCCTGACCTGCTGATTACAAATCAGCTGCTCTACCAACTGAGCTACACCAGCGTTTCCTCAACGCTTGTACATAATATCATAAACAACACCCAATGTCAAGCATTTTTTTAAAAAAGTTTTGACTTTTTTTGATGGAATTTTTATCTTGATTTGCATAGTATATTCTGAGGTGATTTTTATGTGCGGAATTGCAGGAATACTCTGCGATAATATTGATTTAAGACAGGAAAAGGAAATGATTTGGAGAGTAAGTAATTCACTCAAAATGCGTGGACCGGATGAGAGAGGAGAGTATATAAGCAAAAGTGCGGCTCTTATTCACAGACGACTCAGTATTATTGATCCTGAAAACGGCAAACAGCCTATGCGCTTCGGCAAATACATAATTGTGTATAACGGCGAAATTTACAATACCGAGGAGGTAAGGCGTGAACTTCGCTTTCACGGTTATATTTTTGATACTTCATGCGATACCGAGGTTGTGCTGAAAAGTTTTCACCTTTGGCAAGAACGCTGTGCCGAAAAACTCAATGGTATTTTTGCTTTTGCAATATACAATACGGACAGCGGGGAACTTTTCCTCTGCCGTGACAGAATAGGCGTTAAGCCCCTTTTTTATTCGCATAAAGGCGGATTATTTGCATTTGCATCAAAAATCGACACGCTGCTTAATGTTAAAGGTATAGAGCCTGTTTGCAATGAGGACGGACTCAACGAAATGTTTATGCTCGGTCCTGCAAAAACAATAGGCAAAACCGTTTTTCGTGATATTGGCGAACTTCCGCCTGCATCATATATGTACTGCAAAAACGGAAAAATATCCGAGGGAACATATTGGCATCTTGAGGCATCGGATTTTACCGACAACGAAGCCCAAGCACAGGAATATATACATTATCTTGTAACCGATTCGATCAAACGACAGCTTGTGTCTGATGTTCCCGTCTGCACATTTTTGAGCGGCGGTCTTGACAGCTCGATAATTTCAAAAGTCGCTTCCGATTATATGGGAGAATGCAACAGCGTTTTGGATACTTATTCCGTTGATTATGTCGATAATGATAAATATTTTAAGGCAAGTTTGTTTCAACCGAACAAGGACAGCGATTTCATAAGTCTTATTTCGGATTACATCGATTCCGACCATCACAATATTGTGCTTTCAAACCGTGATGTTGCCGACGCACTTGTTGACAGTACCTTTGCACGGGGCTGCCCGGGATTTACCGATGTTGACAGCAGTTTGTTACTGTTTTGCAAAGAGGTTGTAAAAAGTCACAAGGTTGCTTTGTCCGGAGAATGTGCAGATGAAATTTTCGGCGGTTATCCGTGGTATCACAGAAAAGAGATTCTTTTTGAAGATACTTTTCCGTGGAGCAGAACAACCGATGTTCGCCACAGTATTTTGGCAAACGGATTTTTGCCGCACGGCGATGAATATATGCGTAATGCTTATCTTCAAACCGTTAAAAAAGCGAGCACGCTTGATACAGACAGCAAAACCGAAAAGCGTATGCGTGAAATGTTTGTGCTAAATATGGATTGGTTTATGCAAACTCTTCTTATGCGTAAGGACGCAATGAGCATGGAAGCTTCACTTGAAGTTCGTGTGCCGTTTTGCGATTACAGAATAGTTGAATATGCCTACAATATGCCATGGAGCATAAAATCATATGATGGCAGGGAAAAGGGGATTTTGCGAAAAGCGTTTGAAAACGATTTGCCCGAAGCTATTACTTGGCGTAAAAAAAGTCCTTATCCGAAAACATTTAACCCTGAATATACCGAAGCGGTAATTGACATGGTAAAAGCTGTTTTGAATGACAGAGAGTGCCCGCTTTGCGAAATGCTCAATGCCGATTCCGTAACGGATTTGATGAATAATCCCGACAGCTTGAGCGAGCCGTGGTACGGTCAGCTTATGCGAGGCCCGCAAGTGCTTGCGTATATTGTGCAGATTTATACTTGGATTAAAAAATACAATGTTCAATTTGATATTTAGGCAAAACAAAAAAGGTACCGAATCGGTACCTTTAAATGTTTATCATATTAGCTTATGCTTTGTTGAGCTTTGAAACAAGATTGCTCTTCTTTCTTGCAGCACAATTCTTGTGGATAAGGTGGTGGTTAGCAGCTTGGTCAATCTTCTTAACAGCTTCCTTAACTGCAACTTCCTTATCGTCAGCATTTGTTTCGATAGCTGTGTTAGCCTTTTTGATAGCTGTCTTAAGAGCTGTGTTACGAGCCTTGTTGTTAGCAGCCTTTGCTTGGTTTACTAAAACTCTCTTCTTTGCTGATTTGATGTTTGCCATTTCTTTTTCACTCCTTTATCGAGAAACTGGATGTAAAGGCATTTCTGCCTAATTTCTTTTTAACGCTGATTTATATTATCATAACTTTAAGTAAAATGCAAGCATTTTTTTATTTTTGGGCATACTTTTAGTAAAAATAGTGAGTTTTGGGGTGTTTTTTGTGATAAATCGCACAGATTTGGCAGTAGAATGTTATGAAGAAAATGAAAAGACGGTTTTGTCCGGAGTAAAAATTATCGAAAAGGATAATGTTACAACCGTTGAAGTTATTAACGAAAACGGAGCAAATTCTCTCGGTAAGCCTATTGGTAAATATATTGTTCTTGATGTTGACTCGTTTGTAAACGATACCGACATTTTGGACGGACGGCTTAACGAATTTTCGGCTGTGCTTAAATCGATGCTTCCGCAATCGGCAACTTCTGTTTTGGTTGTCGGTTTGGGCAACAAAAAAATCACTGCCGATTCTCTCGGTCCGTCAACTTCATCGTTTATTCTGGCCACTCGTCATATTGCCGATAATCTTGAAAGCAATATCGGCTTGCCTGCACTTTTCCCTGTGTCGTGCGTAAACACAGGAGTGCTCGGTGACACCGGAATAGAAACCGTTGAAATTATCAAAGGTATAGTCAATCAAATCAAGCCGTCATGTGTTATCGCTGTTGATGCACTTGCCGCAAGTTCGGCGGATCGTCTCGGCACAACAATTCAGTTTTCCGATTCGGGAATTTCTCCGGGCTCGGGTGTAGGCAATCACCGCCATGAAATTTCAAAAGCTACTCTCGGCGTGCCGGTTGTTGCCGTGGGGATCCCTACCGTTGTCAGCACCGGGATAATTTCGGGTAAAGAGAACGATGATGTTTTTGTAACTCCCCGTGAGATTGACAGAATTTGTCAGCAGGGTGCAAAACTTATCGGTATGGGTATTAATGTTTGCCTGCAAAAAAATCTGTCGGTTGAAGATTTGTTGGCTCTCGTGGGATAATGATTATACTGCTATCATATAATTAGATGTGTAAAAATGTTTAATATATGGTGTTATAATGAAAAAGAATATTATAATTATAATAATTAATACTATTATATTGTTTGGAATAGTCGGAATAATTGTTAATCTTTCTCCGCTGATTGAAAAACCGCTCACCGCTTTTTCAATTTCTGCTTTAAAACTTTCGTCACCGGTTTTGATATATAACAATGCAAAGGCAACATTTTCAAATAATACTCCGACAGCTAATGAGAATACTACTAACACCGCTTCAAAAGAGAATCAGGCTGTTATGAACCGTATAAGTGCCAAGGACAGCAAGGACTATACAAACATTAAACAGACTCCGTCGGATATTGCAAAATTGATGAACAAGGCAAAAAAGACAACGGTCAAGTCAAAGTCAAAAGGCAAAACAAGTGAGGAAGCATATCAAGGCGGCGGCACCATAGTGTCGCACGGTGATTTGCAAATACAAACCAAGATCCCGGCATCTTTCTATTCTCCTGATATTAATGCATTGTTAAAGCAAGGCTCCGATTTGACTATTGATGATAAGTCAAAACCTACAATCCTTATTTATCATTCACACACAACCGAGGCATATTCTCTTTTGGATGTGGGTTATTATATGAGCTCCGATGCGAGGTCGAACAGTTCGGCAAGAAATATGGTTCGCGTCGGAGATGATTTGGCTGCTTATCTTGAAAAACAAGGCTTTACCGTAATTCACGACAGAACTATTCACGATAAGGATTATACAAAATCATACGACAATTCCCGTGCAACGATAGAAAAATATCTTGAGCAGTATCCGTCAATAGAAGTTACGATAGATGTTCACCGTGACGATATTACATATTCAAACAAAACCAAGGTTAAACCGACTGCAAAAATAAACGGCAAAAAAGCTGCCCGAATGATGATAATATCCGGTTGTGAATATAATAGGGTAAAGAATTTCCCCGATTGGGAAGAAAATTTAAAATTTGATTTGCAGGTTCAAAACAAAGTTAACGAGCTTTATCCCGGACTTATGCGTCCGATACTTTTTTCCGAGCGTAAGTATAATATGTATGAAACTCATTATTCGTTTTTGCTTGAAGTCGGCACGGACGCAAATACTTTGGATGAAGCATGTTATTCGGCAAGATTGTTTGGCAATGCCCTTGGGCAGTTGCTAAACGAGAAGTATGTAAAGGATTGATTGTGTGAAATCAAGGAAGTATGTAATGTATATGTTATTAATATCCGGGGTCGTGTTGTTGGTGGGCATAGCTGTTGCTTATTACAACACGGCTTCTTTGGGTTACGACAATGCAAATATACTAACTTACAATGATGAATTTATAAGATTGTTTGATATTACAATAAAATTTGAGGATGTTATAAACTTTTTTGAAAAACTGATATATTTTTTTAAATTCGATTCTATAGTAATTTGAGTTTAATTGAGCTTTGTTTTATATATATTGTGTAGAATTTTCAGCATTTAAGCAGATATTGTAGTAACATTGAATAATCCAATATACTGAACACGAGGCAGGGTTTTTACCATCGAAAAAAGTTAGCAAAAAAGTGTTGACATTTGGGTAATGAGGTGGTAATATGTACAAGTCGTCAGCGAGAGAGCGAGACGGCAAGGACCTTGAAAATTAAACAACGACGAAAAAGTAAGGAACCCGATTAAGATAATTGAGTAACTGAACTCCATGTCCAAGAGGACATAAAATAACAGTAATGAAACGACAGGTTCGAGAGAACTGAGAGGTTTCGAATGATTAAGATTAGTACATTCCAGAAGGAATGATTAATACAAAGTTTTAAGAGTTTGATCCTGGCTCAGGACGAACGCTGGCGGCGTGCCTAACACATGCAAGT
>OJAW01001810.1_pt1 | contig 11682 bp, 10 predicted proteins | sample 1589151 | NCBI WGS metagenome assembly OJAW01 (sample SAMN03283290) | human gut metagenome | biome: human-associated habitat; material: feces | host: Homo sapiens | place: Peru | collected 2012 | reverse complement strand
ATTAATGTTTCTTCAACATATTTTTCAAAGAATGCGTTTATTATATGTCCATAAGTTTTTTCGTGTTCTTCTAGTTCTATATTATGTTCTTCTGCTAGTTTTAAGCATTCATTTATATCTGTAATCTTTTTAAAGTCAATTCCCGTTTGTTCCTTAATTGCATCAGTCATACTAATTCTTTTCCATGGGCCTTCAAGATTAATTTCATTTCCTCCCCAGTTATATATCATTTTTCCTGTTACATCTTTTGCAATTTTTTGGAACATTTTTTCAGTTAAATCCATCATTCCTTCTAAATTAGAATATGCTAAATAAGCTTCCATTAATGTAAATTCTGGATTATGCTTTAAGTCCATTCCTTCATTTCTAAATACTCTACCTATTTCATATACTGCTTCCATTCCTCCTACTAAAAGTCTTTTTAAAGGAAGTTCTAGGGCAATACGTAAATACATATCAATATCTTGAGTATTGTGATGTGTTATAAATGGTCTAGCACTAGCACCTGTTAATAGTGTTGTTAAAACTGGAGTTTCAACTTCAGTGAATCCTAAACCATCCATGTAGTTTTGAATACATCTAATTATTTTAGGTCTTGTAAATGCTACTTTTCTGGCATCTTCATTCATAATTAAATCTACATATCTACGACGGTATCTTTCTTCAGTATCAGTTAGTCCATGAAATTTTTCTGGAAGAGGTTTTAGAGCTTTAACTAAATGTGTATATTCTAAACATTTAATCGTTACTTCACCTGTTCTAGTTTTCATAATTTTTCCATAAACACCAACAATATCTCCTAAATCAGCTGATTTAAATAAGTTATATGTTTCTTCTCCGACATCATTTATAGATATATATACTTGAATACTTCCAAGTTTATCTTGAATAGTAAAAAATGATGCTTTTCCCATTTTTCTGATAAACATTATACGTCCTGCAACTGTAGCAGTATCATCCATATTTTCAAATTCATCATGGGGAATACTTTCATATTTATCTTTTATGTCTTTTGAATAAGCATTTCTTTCAAAACGATGTCCGAAAGGATCTATTCCCATTTCACGGATTTTTTCCGCTTTTTCTCTTCTTACTAATTCTTGTTCTGTATATTCGTTCATATTTAATCACCCATTTCTTTGTTATTTATTTTACCACAAAAAAGTTATATTTCAAACATATTTATTACAATTATGTTATATTTTTGTTACTTTTTAATTTTTGGCAATATTTCTTATATAAAGGTATATACTTAATTTACTTGGTTTTCCATCCTATTTTATCAATAAAAAAACAATCTTGTTTCCAAGACTGTTAAAAACTTTGTTATATTTTATACATTTTTTTGTTTTTCTTTGTTGCACCATAGATAACTACTGCTACAACTGCACCGCAAGCAATGATTGCAAGTGGTAATGTTGCTCCAGTTTTAGTTTCTGTAGTGGTTTCAATTACTGTAGTAACTTCAGTACCTACTGATGGGTTTGAAAGTTTCAAACTACAATTAGTTGCTGAACTTTCAAGTTCTAGATTAATTGTTGCAAGTACGAAGTCAGATGTTGTAACAGCAGTTGAAGCAAGAAAATCTAATGGAATACTTTTTCCTGTAGTTGATGCAGTTAAATTAGTCCATCCAGTACCTGGAGTTATTTTAGTAACTGTTACACCATCACCAACTATGTCTAATGTTGCTTTAAATTCAGTTAATGAACCTGTATTACCAGCAACTGATATTGTACATACTGATGTACATTTACCATTTTCAGTTGGGCAGCTCTTTTCACATTTTGGATTAATTGTAGCAGCACCAGCTTTTACAGGTAATAATAATACCATACTTAATGCTATAACACCTAATAATTTTTTCAACACTATCATCTCTCCTATCTTTATTATGTCTAAATTATATCATAAAAATACAAAAAACAACATATTTTTTATAAAAATATATTAAAAAGTGTAAATTTGTGATATTATAATAGTATAACATACGAGGATTGATCATATGAAAAAATTATTATTTAAGATACAAAATAACACTTTGATAGTTAAAGAACGTATTAAATTATCTAGCGAATATAAGGAAATTCTTAATACAAATGTAATTAGTTGTAATGAACTAATATTTTCAAGTGATTATTTAGTACAAAATCAAAAAATAGTTAGCTCATTTTTAAGTGAACTTACAAATGATTATAATATTGACACTTTATGTATAGAAAAGTTTGACTTTGCTAAGATTGTTTTAAATTTAATCAAAGGCAATAAACAAATAGTTAATCTAATATTAAAAGAAGAAAATCAATTAACTTTTTCTTTGTGTGAAATGATTGCTAAAACAAATATAAAGAATGTAAACTGTTATAATTTACAACCATTTATGATTGAATACTTAGATAAATATCATATATTAATTGAATCTAGAAATGAAATACTTTATTTATCTAATTTTATGTTACAAAATAATTTAAATGTATTCTCTTCCCTATTTTATAAGATGACTTTACAAATTGATTTACCTATGGATAATCAAGATATCGAAGACTTTAATGCTTTTTGTAAAATAAATAAGTATTTAAAAACAATAAATGTTTCATCAGTTAATAAAAGTGATTTAGAGTTTATTGTAAATACTTTAAGAAAAAATAATAAAAAGAATATTAGAATAGTAATACATGATAATATAAGTGATGAAGAAGTAATAAATTATTTAAAGATCTTTAATAAAAAGAAAAGCAAAAGATATAAAATATATTTTAAATTAGAATATAGTAATGAATATATAAATAATAATATTATGAAACAAGCTAATAATAGTATTTTAAAAACATGTGGTTATATCATTATATTAATTATCACTTTTACATTTGCTTATGTGTTTTATGATAATTATTCATCAATGAAGAAGGTAGAAAAAATTCAAGATAAATTAAGTGAAGTTATAAGTATTAATGGAAGTGAAGCAATACTAGAAGATGTTCAAAATAAAACAAATAATAGTAAAAAGATTATTAATGAAGATGTAGCTGGTGCTTATAGTGTTAATCCTGAGACTGTTGCATGGATTAAGGTTAATAACACAAATATAGATTATCCAGTAGTTCAAACTAATAATAATACTTATTATTTGAAACATAATATAAATTTTGAAGAAGATAAAAATGGTTGGGTATTTATGGATTACCGAAGTGATGTAAATGTTTTAAGTGATAATGTTATTTTATATGCTCACAATAGATATTATAGTGGTGTTATGTTTGGTACGCTTCAAAATGCAATGAGATATAATTGGTATACTAATCCAGATAATCAGATTATTACTTTAAAAACTTTGTATGAAACACTACATTATCAAATATTTTCTATTTATAAAGTTAAAACTACTACTGATTATTTAAAAGTTATATTTCCTGACAATGAAACTAAAATGGATATGTTCAATTTAATAACAAAGCGAAGTATATATGATTTTAAAATAGATTTAAATGAAAATGATAAAATACTTACTTTATCAACATGTGCTGATGAATATAATAAGTATGTAGTTCATGCAGTATTAAAAAATGAGACTAACAACTAGTCTCTTTTATTTTGTTAAATACAATTTCTTCTTCGATATAAAATGGGTTTAATCTCTTTAATGTTTTTATATTACCTACATCTTTGTATGTGTTTCTTTTACATATTAAGTCTCCGTTTACTAATGAGTCATTACATAATACAAAGCATTCTACTACTCTATTTCTAAATTCACTATTATTTAGAAACTGAAATATTATTGTTTTTAAATCAAAGTTTTCACAGACATTTATTAAATCATAATAATCTTTTAGTAATGGATCTTTGCTATTTTTATAAGTTATAAGTGTTTCATAAATATTAGCAATAGCATATTGAATGAAAGTATTTATTTTTTCTGTATCACTATGAAAATAATCTTTGACATTATCCATAAAGTTATATGAAAATTCATCATCATTTATTGATATAGATAATGATTTATCATAGATATCTAAAAAACTTTGAATACATACTTCAGAATTAATTAACATTTTTTTAGGTAAATAATCTCCGAGATTTAAAACCTCGAATGGATTTAATTCTAGTATTTTTTTAGTAAGTTTATGATTAATTATTTCTTCTTTACTTAAGTTTTCAAATATATATGGTCTTTTGGTATAATCAATAAAACAATCAATTAACTCATATACAAGTTCTACATCATCACTATAAAATAGATTTAAGATATCGTTATAATCTAGAGTATCTAAAAACATAAGTAATTCTTCATTATCGGGATTATCTATACCTTTTAATTTATCATAATAAAGATTCATATAAGATTTAGATGGAATCATAAGAAGCATAATTCTTTTCATGTCTTGGATATTAGTTATTTTGTAGTCACCAAATAATTTTTTTAAATCTTGGTTTAAGCTACTTTGGTTATTAGTTAGTAAATCTAGGATTTCTCTACCTACTTGACTTAAGTCAGATTCATGTTTTACTTCAAGATTTTCTACCATAATTGTAAGTATATCATAACAAATACTATATAAATCATTTTCTAAATTCATTTTAAACCTCCCTGTTTATTTAGTTAAATACCTTCAGTACTTATCCAAATATAATGATCACTTTCATATTTAAAAACATGTTCATAACGTTTTATTTTATCTTTGATGCTATTTATATCTAAGTTTTCACTATATCTTATGTATGATACCGGAGTATCGCTTCCTTCTTTATCAAAACATTCTTTAGTTTCTTTATTACATCTTAAGTAATATTCATTTAGTTTAATTGTTTCTCTGTTATCTGTTAGAGTATATGAATCAAGTCCTTTATAGTATATTATGTTATCTATAGTATTTTCTTCGTATATATAATAATTATCATTTTTAAATTTTGCTTTTAGATTACTATTTATTTTAAAGTCTGTATCATAGTATCTTTCGTTTGTTCCAAAAAGATATGTTAAAGCATTTATAAAATCTTCTTTAGTTATTTTATATAATATGGTTCCTTCGATATTTAAATTATTTTTTTCTTCTTCAGGTACTGTTTTTAATTTGAATTCATCATAGTTTATTATGTAATTGTAAGTCATTAACCCTTGGGTTATATAACTAATATTGTTAATTGTTAAGTAATATGTGTTATATAAAGTTTGGGTATCACCTATTTCTTTTGATGGTAAATAAGTATATAATTTTGTTATTAAATTTGAATCTATTTCAGGTATAGCACTATTATCATCGCTTTTAAATGCAAATGTTTTTGAAAATGTAAAACATATTAATCCGACGATTAATGCTACGCAAATGTACATCACTAGTTTTTTTATTAATTTCATTTTTCAACACCCACCTTTATTGTATCAATTATGGAAGAAAAAGTCATTAGTTTTTGAAAATTTTTTTCAAAAAAAATGAAGAATTATTTTTCTTCACTTTCTAATACTGGATATGTTTGATCATATGAACATGAATATGATTTAGTATCTTTGTATAAACTTTGAATTTCTACGAATGTTGTTGGAAATACATTATTATTTTCACTTTGTAGTGTTGCAAGTGATAAATCCGTAGATATTGTTAATGTTTTTGCTTTATCACTATAGTATGCTATACCTGTGATATTATCAAATGTAATTGTTGCTTCTTTTTTACCGACGACATTTTGATATTCTTGTTCATCTTCGAAGACATATTTATAATCACGACGAGCTATACCCATGAATACTGGACTTCCTTCTTCATTTGTTCCAGTTGGAATAATGTCACTTACGGTTTTTGTTGCTTTGTATCCTTGTAAAGCACTAGATGTACTTTCACAATTTATAAATCTAAATAATTTGTATGGCATTACATATAAATCTATGTTGTAATCTTGTTCATTACCTACATCATCTTTAGCATTAATGGTTATAGCAATAGCTTGGTTGCTTGCTGTTTGCAAGTAGTTAGTTACACTTGCTTCATCTTTAAATGTTGTTGTACATTTTGATGCATCTGTACAACTGATAACAAAATCATTTATTGTAATTGTATCATTTACTGTTTTAAATACAGGTTTTAAACTAACCGTTGGTGCTTGTTTATCACTGATAACTACGGTTGATGTAAATGTATCTTTTCCACATGTTACTGTTACTTTGTATGAACCTGGAGTTTTTGTATCAACATTTTTAATATTTACAGTGTTACATAAACTAGATGAACCAGTTTTAATTGTAAAGTAATCGTTAATGTTTGTTGATAAAGTGCTACCTAGGTCAATGTTTACAGTTTTGCCTTCAAGTTTTACTTTTTTACTTTGAGATAAGAAGTAATATACTCCGTATGCAACACCGGCGATAAGTAATAAAATTATAACAGTGAATAGTACTTTACTCATTGGTTTTTTAGCCTTTTTACTTGGTTCATTACCTGTTGGAGGAATTACTCCGATGTTATCTATTTTTTGGGGAGACACAAAATTATTATTTAAGTTTCCTGAATTTATTCCCACAGTATTTGCTGTTAAGTTGCTAAACTGTGGTGATGGAGTTCCTTCAGTACCTGGTATTGGTTGAGCTTGTGGAGCTGTGTTGTTTACAGGTGTTACTGTAGGATTTACACTTTCATTTACATTAGGTAATGGTTGTGGTGTTCCTAAGTCTAGACTTTCTGGTTCTGGGTTAGGCATTGGTGTTGGATTTGGTACTGGATTGGGATTTATCCCACCTAAAGATGTGGCACCAAGGGGTGTCCCTGTTAAATTATTTTGATTATTTAATTCATTTGGATTTTGTCCATTCATGTTATCAGCCTCTCTTTATTCTATTTATATATAATAATTATAACTTTTTATTTAAAATTTTTCAACTATATTTTTAAATTCAATACCACGATCTTCAAAATGAGGATATTGATCTTGACTAGATGATGCAGTTGAAAGCAAAACAATTTCTCCATTTTTAGCAATATTTTTAATATCTTGCATAGCTTTATCTAATGTATATTCTTTTTTACATGGAATATTTATACTTTTAGCATAGTCACTTACTATATCGGTAGTTTCTCCGATTGCAAATATATTTACAACATTTGACATGTAATTATCAAGTTCATGATAATCTTGGTTACGATTTAATCCTCCGAGAATTAGATTTATTTTTTTATCAAAAGTTTTTAAGGCTGTTATTGTCGAGGTAGGATTTGTTGATTTAGTATCGTTATAATATTCTACCCCGTTTACAGTTTTTACAAATTCTAAACGATGTTCAACACCATTGAAACTTTTTAAAAAGTCTACGATTACATCCTTTTTAATATGTAATATGTTACATACAAGTAATGAGGCCATAATATTTTCATAGTTGTGAATACCTTTTATTTTTATATCTTTTGTGTCTAAATATAATTCATTATTTAAATAAATGAAACCATTATTATAGTATGAGTCAGCTTTTGTTTTACTACTAAAATAATATTTTTTAGATGGAATATATGAAGATACTTCCAAGGCATCTAGAGATTCTTTATTAATTATAGCATAATCATTTGATGTATGATTATTAAATATTTTTCTTTTAGTCATTTTGTAATGTTCATAAGTCCCATGATAATCTAAGTGAGTTGGACATATATTAGTAAGTATGCTTATATCTGTTTTAAAATCAAATAAGTCACATAATTGATGATCACTTATTTCAAGTAAAATTATATCTTTTACTTTTATAGTTGGAACTAGTTCACTTAAAGGTGTGCCAATATTACCTCCAAGAACTACACTTAAGCCAGCATTTTTTAGTATTTTATAAAGAATTGTGCATGTTGTTGTTTTTCCATTTGAACCAGTTACGCCGATTATTTTAACATTCTTAGGTAAAAAGTGATATGCTACTTCCATTTCATTTTCAACATGAAGATTTAATTCTTTGCATCTTTTTACAATATTACTTGTATACATTATTGCGGGATTTTTTATAATTAAATCCCAATCATCATTTAACAAATCTACTTGATTATTAGTTATAACTATTTTAATATTTAATGATTTAAGTAATTGTTTATTATATTCATCAATATCATTTAAATCTGTTATTGTGATATCATTATTTCTATTTGCAAGTAATTTAGCTACGGAAATACCACTTTTAGCAGCTCCGATAATCAATATTTTTTTATTTTCATACATTGTAATCACCTACTTCAATTATATTATTATTATATTTAAAATGCAAATAAAACATTATAATTTGTTTTATTTGCATTAATTTATTTTACTCTTTTTAATGTAAGTACAGTATTATGTTTATTTTTTTTGCTTTCATTCACCGCAGGTATAAGACTTTTTTCAAAACCTAAACTTATAAATTCAGGTAAATCTATATCTTTTGTTTTCCATAAATAATGAGCTTGAATTACATCTGCATCAAATGATTCAATTAATTTTTTATATCTAGGTGGATTAGTTCCAAGCCAATCATAAATATTTGAAAATAAACATAAATCATATCCATGTAAGTCTCTTGCGTTTGCAAGTACTTCTAATGGTTTACCATAAAACTCTGGTATACCAGTGTTATTTAATATACTTTGTAATTTATAGTAACTATCTATATTAAAATATGGTATTATTCTTTGATAATTTTCCATATTGTAATTATCAAAAAATATATTTGATATCTTTATACTTGATAATTGTTTATGTTGTTTATATAAATTATCAAAGAATTCTTTTGCATAATCTGGTAAATAGTTTCTTAATTTTAAGTAGCCATTTAAATCATTTAAATTATATGTTACAAAAAATTTATAAAATTCTTCATATGTAAAATATTTAATAGCATTAAATTTAAGCAAGAAATGATACCAAGCAACATAATTTAAATCAAATACATCAACATTTTTAGCACCATTAAGAATTGCAGTAAAGTATTGGTCCCCACTACCAAGTACTGATAATACATTACTTTTATCAAAATCATATATATTAGGATAAGCACTCACACATTCATTAGTAAAACCATATATTTTATTCATAATAACCCCCTTGAATGGTTATTATTCTATCACATTATTTAATATTTGTAAACTAAAATAAGTTTACAATATAAAAGATACCTTGAGTAAGGTATCAATATTAAGAAATGCGGTATGGATTTTGAAGTGTTCCATCACCAGAAGCAAAGTTTACTGAAGATGTTAGGTAGAATGAAGGTCGTGTATTTGTTGTTGAGTTCACATATTCACTCCCGCTACCTGCAATAAGTCCTACTCCTGCTACTGCCCATGTATATTTTGTATCACTCGAACTAATTGATATAGTCCATTCAGAACTTCTTATATAAAGCCAATCGTAACTTTTAGCTGTATTATTATAACCATATAAAGTTGTAGTCCAATAATCCTTTGCAGCAGCAAAACCATAATCGCTTGCATACATTAGTCCAATTTTCGCTACATATGTTTTTGTTGCTTTGGTTATTTCTCCATTACAAAATACTTTTGGTGTTACCGCGGACTCATTATACCCACTTATTTTCCATGAAACGTCCGATATTTTATCAGCTATTCCAGACAAATTTTCTGTTAAAAAAGTTGTATTTAATGTTGTATTTAATGTTGACGTTTCCCAATTATTATTTTGAGTAGAATTCCATTTGAACATACCATATGATGTACTTTTTATTAATTTAACCAGTTTTTGGCCTGCTATACCATGATTTTCTTCGTTAAATACTCCGATTATTCTATACAAATTATCATCTGGACACTTTTTTGTATCTGAACCTAGACATACATAATTTTTTACATCTGCACTAGCTCCAGAGTATCTATATGAATTATCCCCTGCATCAATTACATTACCACTAGAATCCTTTATTGTTCCATCATGATGGTATAATGTTGAATCATAATCTGCTTTATTTATTATACATTCACTAAATGGTTGCCCTTCTGTACAAAGGTCTGCTAAAGCTGGAGCATCCATTGTTTCTTGTTGAATTATTAATTTTCCATAGAAACCTTTTCCACTATTATTAGTTTGGTCTGCATTATGGTTAACGAAAATAGTTTTTATTACCCATTTTTGACTTGTCATTTCTGTACTTGATGTACTTTCTATATTATAATCACTCGCTACTGTTATTAGTCCTCTTTTTACTGTTACATCAAATCCACTTTGACTATTGCCTTCGGCATCTGTCACTGTTACATAATTTAATCCATCAATACTTGTTACTTGATTACCTGATGGATCTGTTACTTGTAGTAGTAACTCTGCTTTTTTATCTGCCATACTATATTTTAATTGGTTAGAGTTTATCAACACATATAAATTATAAGTACCTGTTGCTAGGTTAGTTTTATTGTTTGCTATTAAATTTGCTTGAGCAAAAGTTTCACCAGTTACATTACCTGCTCCTTTTGAAAAGTTATCCATACTTACTTCGAATGATAATGGGTCTCCCACTTCAAAAGTAAGTAAGTCTGTTGTTGTAGTGGTAATATTTATATCTGTTTGTTTTCCTTCACCTGCTTGAGCTTGGAAGTATGCATATGTTGCACCAGCAACTAAGACTACTATGGCAATTAATGATATAATTGCAGATATTTTAATTTTTTTCTTTTCCATTTTGTTTCACTCCTATTTTATCATAAATAAATTATATAACAAAAATAAGGGTAATGCAAGTATCTTATTTATATTTTTTTATTACTATAAAATATACTTGAAAGGAGAATTAAAAATATGATAACTATTAATATCGTTGAATTACTAAAGAAAAATGGTAAAACTAAATATTGGTTATGTCAACAAATGAATATTACTTCAAGAAATTTAAATAGAATTATAAATGGTTATACTACTTCGATATCTTTTAAGTATATGTATGAATTTTGTAAATATTTAAATTGTACTCCAGGAGAATTATTTACAATAACAAAGGATGAAACAAAATAATTAATGTTTCATCCTTTTAATTTATCCTTATTGGGTCTGTGATTAGTCCGGATCCATTTACATAGATAACATCATCTTTCAAAAAGAATACAGGTCTTATTGAAAAAATACCACTAGCACGTTCAGTATAAACGCTTCCATCTCTATATAAATGAAATGCCATATAAGCAATATCAGAATCTCTACATAATGTCCATTCTGATGCTCCCATATACATCCAATTAACTGTTCTTATTGTTCCATTGTAATTAAATAAAGTTGTTGTCCATGAACTTGGATTAGCTGAAAAACTATAATCACTTACGTACATTATTCCTATTTTTGCATTGTATACATCATTTGTTGCTGGACTTGCAATTTCATTTTGATATGAAACAGATGGAATTGAATCCCTTATCTTGGTTTATACATTTCCACCCACTTTCCATGTTGTATCCTCAATTTTATTTTGCCATCCAGTACTAAAAGTTGATATAAAATTTGTATTTAAGTTTGTTTTATTTAATAAACTTGTGCTCCAAGTATTTGAACCATAACCAGAATTGATGCTTGTATCATTATTTTTATTCCAATAATATTGAGCATGACTACTTGAATTTTCACCTAAATCTGCACTATAATGAGCATTTGATGTTGAAACATAATCTCCACTACTTCCTAATTGTTTGCTTGTAGCATAATCATATTTAATTAATTTTACTTTGTCTTCGAATACTCCGATTA
>OJAW01001808.1_pt1 | contig 11693 bp, 14 predicted proteins | sample 1589151 | NCBI WGS metagenome assembly OJAW01 (sample SAMN03283290) | human gut metagenome | biome: human-associated habitat; material: feces | host: Homo sapiens | place: Peru | collected 2012 | reverse complement strand
ATTTTAAAATACAAGGCACTTATTTCAAAATATATGCCTTGTATTTTTCGCGTTTTCAGACCCCTGATAAACAACAACTTACAAAACGCATAAATAATCGCATATTCTCCTCCCAATATTCAAAAACCACAGACATGAATGCCTGCGTATTTCGATTACTTACACGTCATTCATAAAAACAACAAGTCCGTACAGTAACATTTACTGTACGGACTTGTTTATATGCTTCAAAGAATTACTTTTCTTCTTTTACCACACTGATTTTCAGTTCTTCAAGCTGCGAAGCATCGAGTTCGGCAGGAGCATCGAGCATCACGTCGCGACCGGAATTGTTCTTGGGGAAAGCTATGCAGTCGCGTATGCTGTCAAGTCCCGCAAAGAGCGAAACCCAACGGTCAAGACCGTAAGCAAGTCCTCCGTGAGGAGGCGCGCCATACTTAAAGGCATTCATTAGGAAGCCAAACTGTTGCTGCGCACGCTCGGGAGTAAAACCGAGAGTCTTGAATATTTTTGCCTGAAGCTTACTGTCGTGAATACGTATGGAACCTCCGCCCACTTCAACGCCGTTGCATACCATGTCGTAGGCATTGGCACGTACCTTTTCGGGAGTTGTGTCAAGCATGGGTATATCTTCGGGCTTCGGCATAGTGAAAGGATGGTGCATGGCAAGCAAACGATTTTCTTCATCGCTCCACTCAAACATCGGGAAGTCCACTACCCACAGAAGAGCAAACTTGTTCTTGTCGCGCAAGCCCAATCTGTCAGCCATTTCAAGGCGAAGAACACCAAGCTGCTTGCGTGTCTTCATGGCATCATCACCACTCATTATCAACAACAAATCACCCGGTTCCGCCTGCATTTTGTTTTTGAGATTCTCAAGAACCTCCTGTGAATAAAACTTATCCACAGAACTCTTCACACTACCGTCAGCGTTAACCTTGGCATAGACCAAACCCTTCGCACCTATCTGCGGACTCTTTACAAAGTCGGTCAGCTGGTCGAGTTGCTTGCGAGTATATGTGGCGCAGCCCTTTGCACAAATGCCGCCAATATATTCAGCGGAATTGAACACGGCAAATTCGCCCGTATCTTTCAAAGTGTCTGCCAATTCCACGAACTCCATTCCGAAACGCATATCGGGTTTGTCGCTGCCAAAACGGCGCATGGCATCAATCCAAGGCAATCGCAGGAAAGGTTCACTGCCAAGATCGTAATTGCGAACGTTCTTGAACAGATATTTAGCCATTTCCTCAAACATGGATATAATATCGTCCTGCTCCACAAAGCTCATTTCGCAGTCAATCTGCGTGAACTCGGGCTGGCGGTCGGCTCTTAAATCTTCATCGCGGAAACATTTTACAATTTGGAAGTATCTGTCCATGCCCGCAACCATAAGAAGTTGTTTCAAAGTCTGAGGACTTTGCGGCAAAGCATAGAATTGTCCGGGATTCATACGCGAAGGAACAACAAAATCTCTTGCTCCCTCGGGAGTGGAACCCACAAGCACCGGAGTTTCTATCTCAAGAAATCCCTTGGAATCGAGAAACTGACGTATTGCAATGCACATCTTGTGGCGCAACTCAAGATTGCGGCGAACATTGGCGCGTCGCAAATCGAGATAGCGGTATTTCATACGCAAATCATCACCTCCGTCGGTGTTTTCTTCAATTGTAAACGGCGGAACAAGGCTTTCGTTCAGAACATTAAGCTCACTAACGATAATTTCTATCTCACCTGTGTCTATTTTTTCATTCTTTGAACTGCGCTCATTCACCTTTCCCGTGGCTTGAATCACATATTCCCTGCCAAGAGAATTGGCTTTGTCAAAAAGTTCCTTGTTTTCGTTCTCATTAAATACAAGCTGTGTTATTCCGTATCGGTCTCTGAGGTCAACGAAAGTCAACACGCCCATTTTTCTAATGCGCTGCACCCAGCCGGCAAGCGTTACAACTTTTCCGGCATCGCTCAGGCGCAATTCTCCGCATGTTTTTGTTCTGTACATATTAAATATTATATATGTGTTGTTTGTTTCAATCAAGTTTAAGCACCGCAAGAAAAGCTTTCTGAGGCACCTGCACATTACCAATCTGCTTCATGCGCTTCTTGCCCTTCTTTTGTTTCTCCAGCAATTTGCGTTTACGCGAAATATCTCCGCCGTAGCATTTGGCTGTAACGTCTTTGCGCACCTGCTTCACGGTTTCGCGGGCAATGATCTTAGCACCTATTGCCGCCTGTATGGCTATATCGAACTGCTGCCTCGGTAACAAATCTTTCAATTTCTCACACATTCTGCGTCCGAAGCTCACAGCATTGTCGGCATGTGTGAGAGTGGAAAGCGCATCCACGGGTTGTCCGTTGAGAAGTATGTCAAGTTTCACAAGTTTTGAAGGACGGAAACCAATACCATGGTAATCGAATGAAGCATAACCCTTTGAAATGCTCTTAAGCTTGTCATAGAAATCAATGACTATCTCTCCCAAGGGCATATCAAAGTTTATTTCCACACGGTTTCCCGCTATAAAATTCTGGCTTACGAGTTCCCCGCGCTTGGACAGGCACAAAGTCATAATAGGTCCTATGTACGCCGTGTCGGTAATGATTGTTGCACGAATGTATGGCTCCTCCACATGATCTATATCCGAAACGTCGGGCATGCTTGCCGGATTGTGAACCTCTTTTGCCTCGCCGTGATGATCGTAAACCATATACGACACATTAGGTACCGTGGTTATGACATCCATATTGAATTCGCGGTCAAGCCTCTCCTGAACAATTTCCATGTGCAACAGTCCCAAGAACCCGCATCGGAAACCAAATCCGAGTGCTACGGAACTTTCGGCAGAGAATGTGAGCGAAGCGTCGTTGAGTTGCAGTTTCTCGAGCGAAGAACGCAGGTTTTCGAAATCCTCAGGTGATATCGGGTAAACGCCGGCAAAGACCATTGGCTTTACTTCCTCAAATCCCTCTATTGCCTTGTCGCACGGATTGTCCACCTTGGTTATTGTGTCGCCCACCTTAACCTCTGTGGCAGTTTTTATACCGCTCACAATGTAGCCCACATCGCCACAGTGGAGAGTTTTCTTTGGCGAAAGACTCATTTCGAGCACTCCCACTTCGTCGGCAACGTAGTCCTGCTTTGTGTTGACAAACACCACGTGGTCGCCCTGGCTTATGGAACCGTTCACAATCTTAAAGTAAGCAATGATGCCCCTGAAGCTGTTGAACACCGAGTCGAAAATCAAAGCCTGAAGCGGTGCGTTTTCATCGCCAACGGGTGCAGGCACGCGCTCAACTATTGCATTCAGAATTTCGTCTATACCCATTCCGGTGCGAGCCGAGGCACGGATTATATCTTCACGCTTGCAACCTATCAAATCCACTATTTCGTCTTCCACCTTATCGGGCATGGCGTTTGCCATATCGCATTTGTTGATTACCGGAATGATTTCGAGATCATTTTCAATAGCCATATAAAGATTGGAAATGGTTTGTGCCTGAACGCCTTGCGTTGCATCCACAACCAATAGTGCACCCTCGCACGCCGAAATGGAACGGCTTACCTCATACGAAAAGTCAACGTGTCCCGGAGTATCTATAAGATTAAGCGTAAACACTTCACCGCCGTGTTCATACTTCATTTGTATGGCATGGCTCTTGATTGTTATGCCGCGTTCACGTTCCAAATCCATATCATCAAGCATCTGCCCCTCGGTTATCTTGATGGTCTTTGTGCGTTCAAGCAGTCTGTCCGCCAAAGTTGATTTACCATGGTCAATGTGTGCTATGATGCAGAAATTTCGTATATGTTTCATTGTGCGAATGTACGTTCGTTTCAAAATAGTTTCTTGCGCCCGAATTTAGACATTGCAAAGATAATAAATATACGCGGCTTAATAAAATCATAAGAAAGCTAAAACAGCATCCCACTACGCTTACGCCATATTTCGCAAGCTGAAAAAACACACACATAACCGTTATCCGTGAAGCCGCATCTGCACGCCGCAAAAAACATAAGCCATGTTGTGAAAAACACAAGCCATATATTTTAAAATACAAGGCACTTATTTTAAAATAAGTGCCTTGTATTTTTCGCTTTTCGGGATACCTGAAACACAGCAACTTACAAAAGCGTTTTTTTCGGCATACAAAAACTCGGGATTTATGCATTTTAGTAGCATATCATTGGTTGTAATTATTTGCAAATGCGCTTCATGCACCATACAAAACTTGTGGCTAATTTTGCCGGAGGCAACAAACACTTGGAATTCCAAGAATTCTTTTCCTTAAAAGCCCCCGGGGCAGCCGGACTTTTGAAAATGTTCACATCTGGAGAGATTGCCAAACGCAAACAGCAGAAAAAACAAGGATGACAAAGAAGAACAAAATCTGCATAGTTTTGATAAATGTCGCTCTCGGGCTTTTTGCGGCATATACGTGCCTGCTGTGTATCAGAGAAACGCATATCACTAAAACACAAGACACTATTGTTTGCAACATAACAAAGTTGTACCAAAAATCCGGTCGCTCGCACCATCCCAAGGCTTATATAGTTTATAGGAACAAGGAATACGTGTCCGACATAAACCTTGGGGACAGTCTGAGGACCGGTTACAACACCCCCACGTTTTATTATGACGAAATGCTTGACAGGGTGTTTTGCCGCAATTCGGGAATTGAAAGAGGAATGTATGTAATCGTCATCATTTTTCTCCTGTCTTTTTTGTTTTGGATACCCTCCGACAGAAAGAGCAAGGGCGAAAAATGACGGGAAACAGGTTTTGCCGCTGTTTCCCGAAAGTATTGAAAAAGCCAATACAGTTGTTCTTACTTAGAAGTCATCTTTTTCTTGTTCGTCGTCTGAAAAAGAAATTAAACCATCGCTTTCGGTTATTTTTGTCATTGTTTCTTTTTTCATCGTCCGGTTGCGGAGCAACATCTGGAATACACCTTATCTTTTCAATGCGAAGGAATTCGATGAGGAGACAGGATTGTATTACTATGGGGCAAGATACTATGACCCAAGATTGAGTTTGTGGACAAGTGTGGATCCTTTGTCAGGCATAGCTCCTAACTATAGCGGGTATAGATATTGTTTTGATAATCCAACTAAATTTGTAGATTTGTTAGGCTTATTTGAAACTATATCTCAAGCAAAAGAATATCGTGCAATGAATGGTATCAAAGGACGTATCCCCAAAAACGAAGATGGTACATATTCTATAAATCCCATACATTCCGCTCGATTTAAGAAAAAAATAATATAACTTTGAACCAAATTTCCCATCTAAATGAAGATATCATCCATATTAAAACAGAAGCGGACATGGAGCATCATGCTTTTCTATGTTCTGGCGGTATTAATAAGAGTCGTCTCAACCCGCTTTGAGACCATAGACCCATCCCACGTCAAATTGTGGGATTTCGTAGGTGGCTTGAGTCCACTCATAGGCGCGATTGTCGTTATCTTGGCGCTTCGAAGAAAAATGAAGACATCTCTTTTTGGTACATCGGTCACCAAGAGCATCCTCGCATTGGCGGTGCCTTTTGTTCTGTTTGGCATTGTTGATTACAAGGAGATTGGACTCTGTTTGTGGTTATTGTTTGTATATCTGCTCTATGCCTTCTTCGAAGAGGTGGGCTGGCGTGGATACCTTTATAGCGAACTAATTGGCTGCAAAATCATTCACCGACTGCTGCTCACCACTTTGCTTTGGTTCTTTTGGCATTGCAGAGCATGGCAAATAGGGGATGTGGGCTTCTTTGCCTTGTTGTTCCTTGCTTCTTTTGGTCTTGACAAGCTTATCCGTGATACGCATTCTCTTATACTGGTGGCCTGCTTCCATGGTCTGTTCAATTTTTATTTCAAATGCCTCTCCGACCCAAGCCATTGGTCGTCAATCGTTTGTCTCGTCATCACCATCATGCTGTGGCTCTACATTTGGTATGGGTCAAAAGTCAAGATTTGCTGGAGATAATCCAGGTTGGGGATGGATAGCTGGAGGCATTTATTTTGGGGCTGATATTGTAACAAAACTCTCTACGAAAAAAAGTATTGGAGAACACCTCGATGCAGCCATTGAAGAGCGTTATGATATAGATAATGGTGTATTATTAGAATGGTAATATGATAGATTATATATTTTATAGAGTATATTGGGCTTATAACAAAAAAAGAGAGTCCGCAAAGTTTCTTAGCCCATTGTATATGGCAATGGTCTTTGCGTTTCTCTTTTTCCCATTCGCATTATTTTTGTGCGAACTATTAAGGAATTCATACCATAGAAATGATGGATATTTGTTATCCATTTATCTACTAATGATATTAATATACTCTTATTTAAGATTTTTCCCTAACAAAAAGATATGGTTGATAAATAAAAAATTCGAAGGGAATGGTTATAATTATAAGATTCCTGATTGGTGTTTTTTCGTTGTTCTTCCATTATCCATAGTTTGGGGAATTATAACACAAGACTTTTCATCGTCTCCAATGCCGAATCATTATATCCAAATAACAAAGGTGAATAATGATAAAATCCATTTTTGGTCATGGGGATCATCTTATGTTTATACCACTAAGAATAATTATTTTAATGGTATTAAACAAGCGTTTCTGATACAGCGTTAAGCCAATCAGATTATTTCTATTATGTGTTCAGTCGCATATATAAAGAGATGCGACTGAACACATAATAGAATCACTTGAGCTAAAACCAATTGAATATGATAATGTATTAAACTTCGCATTATAAAAAAAAAATTATTATAGCAACTCTTATAATTTGCGTTGTGTTTTGTATGTTGTTATCACACAAAGAATACCGAAATTACAAGATAACGAACATTACACTTTCTGAGATTGTTATCAAAGATTCTCTTTTGAATTTGAGAAAGGGAAATAGATATTTCCTATTAGAATTCATGGTAGACTATTGCAATAGTTCTTTAACTTTTATGGGAGGAGGTATAGAACCTGGTTTGAATGGTACAATTGAGTCAATTAAATCTATAAAAATAATAGATTCCAATGGCAATGATATATCCTCGTTGTTTCATAATCTTACAATTGAGGACAATGATTTATGGCTCGACGATTACTTAGTTTTTTCTAAAAATTATAATATTGATTCTTTGGTAAATAGCATAAATCATCGAGATAGAAATGAAATTGGACAAAGAATTACTATTCCACGCTTATTCGTGATTGATTCATTTTATGTAATCCCAGACTCTATTATTTTAAATTTTGGAACACATTCTATCATTAGTAATGTCAAATATAAAAAAAGTAAGCCTTTTGTTTTAAGTACAAGTGATAGATAGAAATATAAAACTACGTCACAATATTCAAATAATGAGATTTATTCTTGTTAGAGTTGTTCCTACCAATGGTAAGAGGAATAAATATTGTTGATGCACGGATAACATAAGGCTCTGAAGCACCCGAAAGCGAATAAGAAAGGTTGTAACATAAACGGTTGGGAGTGAGTAGATTTGCGCAAAGTTGCCAAGTCGACATAAAGCAAGCGAGTGAGGAATATTGAAGTAGTTCAGTTACCAAATCGTGAGCCTTTGTTACCTATGCAAAACAGGTAACTATGCGGAAAGGCAACTTTGTGTATTAATGGATTTTATTGCACTTATTCTCAATGTTTTGCATATCAATAAACGCTTACAAAATGATTAATTTTGCACAATTAAAAAGTAAGCGTTATGAAAATCGAAAAATTCAAAGTGTTGCTCTACCTCAAAAAGAGCGGATTGGACAAGAATGGAAAGGCTCCCATCATGGACCACTGTACTGGATGAACTTTGTGAATTACCTATGTCGCAATATGACTTGGCAAGAAACATGTCTTATTTGGTTTCGTATATGAATTCTATTGTTTCATAGTGTTTCCTATATTCTTTTTTTAATTTTACGACCCTATTATTCTTATCATAAGTAAAGACACATGTATATGAAATAATGACGTCAGACATGTTTGGCTTATATGTATAACTATATTGAGTAATAAGACAATCCTTGACTATAATGTCAATACTTAACACATAGTCAACACTGGCATCAAGATATGTGTAATACTTATTGATATTTTGTATAGAAATCTTTTTTGTTCCCCCTATTGGCTTTGTAAATGACAAGATTTCGTTTGGGTCATAACTTGATAAAATATCAGCAATAACACATGCATCCTTATATATGACCTCGGGATATTTTAGCATTATTCCATAATCTGTTAGGCTATTAGATTGATTTAAAAATATCTTTTGACGCGTTTTATCATCTGTGGACAATTTAATCAATCTTCCCTTTTTATTATATACCCCGATTTTTTTCCCGTGTAGAAATAAACTTCTCTCTAACTTATAACCATTACTTAAAATGTTTACAACAGTCTGTGATTTCAATTCCAAACTGTTTAGAATTGAAATCACAGAAAGTATTAATATCGCGCAAAATCTCATTACTAATTTTTATTTAGTTCCTTGCTTTAGGATTTCTGTTCCAAGTTCAATACTTAACTTTATGCAATCTTTTATTAAAATCCTGACTACTACTGCTATTGCTTACACTTCCAAAAGAACCAGAACCATTTCCACTAGAAGAAGAACGTGTACTAGAACTGTTTGCACTTGACCCAAAACTTGACCCAACGCATCCAGAGCGACTTCCACTACTTCCAGTACTTTTTAAAACATCTATATTAGAAAGGTTTTTATAAACTGATTTAAACTCCTTTGTCTTATTTACAATGTTGCCGTTTTTTGATGAGTTGCTATTCAGAAAATCTTTCAAAGATACAAGGGAAATATACTCTGATAAGCCCTGACGAATTTTAAGGCGGTTTATAGCCTTGTTTTGTTGACACTTTCATACGTCTTTATTTTATGTTTTATCTAAAGAACGATAGACATTTGAAATTATTGTATGGAATTACTGTATTAATCAAAAAACGCACAATAATATGTCTATCAATGTTTTTCCATTGTCTCACCAAGCAGGAACTATTTGGCGACACGCATGTTCAAATCATATATGCTTTTCCGCCAAAGGTGCGTCTCTGCGTTTCTACTCTCCATCCTGCTTCTGTCGCGCCATTCAAATAGGCCGATTACTATGGTACATCCTACGATGATGGTGACAATCGTTATGCCAAAAGCCATCCATCGGCAGACATGTCCGGTCTGTTTCTTGCGTTCCATTTTGTTGCTGATTTTTATGATTCTACTACATTTTGATAAGATTTAATTTGTTTGAACTGGCAAAGTTACGCTTGGAATGTCACAATCAAGATTTTTCGCTGCAATTATAACAACTTTTATATTATAACTATTTTTGCGCCTGGTATCGTTTAAGGAATCTTTGTTTTATATACAGGCGAAGAAATAGAAATCCGTGGATAAACAATAATCCACGGATTTCTATTCTTTGTCAATTCAATGAATTTCTTATATTCCATTGAAACCAGTAAGGGTCTCGTCTTTTTTTATTTCATACAAATACGTGTACCCTGTTGGAATATTATAATTTATAAATACACATTTTTTCTTATGTCTTATAGCCTTTGCGTAACTCGGAGATTTATCGTCAAATAATGTAGTCTTAAAACTATAGTACATTTTTTTTATTGATGCGCCAAACACAAAGAGATATGTATGATTGTTAAAATCAAGTTTATTTGTATCAATAATGGCTTCTACTTTTATTGCATTGTTAATTAATTTCATATTTGACAAAAACTCTTCTTTTGTATTTGCAAATTTATAAGCATCTGGATAAAATGGAGTTTTAGATATCGGAAGCTTGTAACAAGCACTATACTTAATATAATGCTTGTTACAAATAATAAAAGATAGTCCAAAGACTATTACTACAAAACATAATTTCATATAAAGCATCCTATCTTTTGCCATTTCTCTCTCTTCTTAATGGATTATTTGAAATGTTATTGCGTTCCTTAACGAAAACCTCACCGAAAGGTACATACTCAATATGCTGCACCACCTCGCCGTTAAGGTTGGTGATGTAACTACTGCTACCCAAATGGTCTGGGTGGTAGTAGAACTGCATCTTCTCGTATGCGTCGCCCTCTTGGAAATTGTTCTTCATTGCTCTTGTCATAACACGTGCCTGCGCAGCTTCCAAGCTGCCGTCATTGCAGCAGAAGCCCTTGCCATCGACATAATCGTTGTTGTCCTCGCCATTGTACGGCACTGCAAAGGTAGCATACTTATCCTTGATAGCCTGCAACTGCCCGGCATATTTAACCTTATAATCAACAGAAAGGCCATCAGTCTCACTGCCTGCATACTGGATGCGGCGTGGGTCTGAGCCGTATGAATCGAAATCGTCAATCTTGGAAACTACACGCTGGCTACCGATATAGATGTGCTTGGTGTAGCGTCCGCCTTGGTTGGCTACGAGATAAGGAGACACATACAATGAGAACTTTGCTGTGTTCGTGCGACCGCCTGCAAATTCAGAGTTCACATAAACTTGATCACTCTCACCCGATGTCTTCACCGTGCGCTCTCCATCTACATCATACCAATAATTAGTCACAAAACCATTATCATCAGAAGCAAGGAGTCTGTTCTCCTCGTCCCACTTCAGCTTGCGCTCTGCGGCTTTCTCATCAGCAATGCCGTCCTTCTTTGTCCGGCTTGTGTTGACATATATGAGATTGCCGTTGGCATCATACTCATAAGCGTGGTTGTTGTTCACATTCTCGCTCTCGGAAGGCGTTTCTTCCGTGCGGTAGTTCACATCCCCGACATTTGCAAGTTGGAACTTCTTGCCAGTGTCTGTGCCGTACGTATAGGTAAGGTCATAACCTGCATTCAATGTACCGTTGAACTGCAAGTTGTTCTGCGTGAGAATTTGGCGCTTCGATGTAATACGGTGCATGTTATCATTGCCCATTGCAAGAGTGTAGCTTGCCGTCTTGTTGTCCGCAACTGCGTAAGTGCCAGTTGCACTGACAAGACGATAGGGGGCATCGTATGTATGGTTATGCGCCATCTGTCCGCCAGCCTTGCCACTATGTGGCACTGACGCACCATTTGTCACACTGAACACATTGCTGACAGCATCGTAAGTATAGGCATTGCCCATGATGGTATTGTCTGCACTATTCACTGTCAGATTCTGCAATCTGCGACGCTGGGGGGCGTAGGTGTAGAACGTCTCCGCACCATTGCAATACTTTAAGTATGTGCGCTGCTCAAACTTGTCATAGCCAATTTTGCTCACATAGTCGTAGCCGTAAGACTTATAACCGTGAACCTTTTCAAGCTGGCCACCGAGGTTGTAAGAGTATGTAATCTTCTCCTCGTCTGGATAAATCATCTCCAACAGACGGTTGTGGCTGTCGTATGTCCATTGCGTGACGTATGTTGCAATCGCCTGATTAGGCACAATCATCGTGCGGCGAGATTATTTCTCTGTTGAAAACTCACCGGTCTTGGAACGATCAGCACCAAGGGGCGAGACCACCCATCCCTACGAGCGTAAAATTACAATAATTTGGCACTATAAAATATTTTGTGTAAATGGGTAAATACAGGAAAGATATAGTTATGTATTTTTACTTTATACAGTTACCGAATGTTATGCAAGAAAAGTATCAAGTAATTCCGGATTCAGACTTAAGCCCGGAGTTCCTTAGCCAGTTCAAGAGAGAAGCCGA
>OJAW01001806.1_pt1 | contig 11699 bp, 10 predicted proteins | sample 1589151 | NCBI WGS metagenome assembly OJAW01 (sample SAMN03283290) | human gut metagenome | biome: human-associated habitat; material: feces | host: Homo sapiens | place: Peru | collected 2012 | reverse complement strand
TAATTGTGTATAATTCATATATGAGTCCTCCTTGCCGGGTGGGGCTCTTTTTATTGTATCAAAAAACCACACCTTTTGGTGCGGTTGAAATTTCAATTTAGGAAAGCAAGATAACTTGCTTTTCATCATAAATTAACTAGCTTTGACCTCTCCACTAGCAGTACATTTTAAACTTACATCACCAATTTTAAAATCACATCCTGTTATTTTACCACCTGAAATTGTTATTGTTCCATTAGCATCTGGTTTATCGCCTGTATAAGAAAATGTATAATCTTGATTACTTGCATTTCTTAACCCGTTAGCAGTTATTGTCCAAGTACCATCTGTTAATTGAACGTTCTTCCATTGTGATTTAACAATTTCTGTTTCAACAACTTTTAAATAGCTTTGACCTGAAACAGCTGCAGATTGTTTTTCTGCATCAGAAACTGTATCAGTAATCTTTGGTAAAATGATTGCAGCAAGAAATCCTAATACTACTATTACCGCTAGTAATTCAACTAATGTAAAACCTTTTTTATTTTTCATAAAACACTCTCCTCTATTTTAAATAATTCTACATTTTAATTGTATATTTTTTACTAACTATTGTCAATACCACTCTTAAAAAAAGAATGTCATTTGACACTCTAATTAACTCAAGTTAGATTTTGAGATTGTGATTACTGGGCGAATACCGTAAGCACCGGTATATGTTATTCCTGAACTAGATTCAACATGATATATAGCTGCACTAGCGCCTACTTTATATACAAGCCAAGCATTCATATTATCAGTAATTTCAGGAGTTGATGTCCAATAACCATAAAAGCTAACTCGTTGATTCTTAACCATATTATTTATATTTTCATGAATCCATAGTGGCAATATCAAACTTGTTGAAGAATTATTGAATACTAATCCCGAAGCCTGAGCTATTTGATATACATTCGGTAATGTTATTTTTTCTTTATTTGTTATCTTATCCCACCCTGATGTTCTCTTAGATAACTCTTCATTTGCGGTGATTGGTCCTAGTCTATTTGTTAAACATAGTTTGCCATATTGACAAGCTCCTTTATCACTTTTCATTTCATCTGTTACTACTCCTCCTGCTTTAGACCAATCAGATGCTGTACACCAAGCTACTGTTCCTTTATCGGTTGATTCTAAAGTTACTGCTTTTCCATCAGCTCCTATATTGGCATTCATTATTAATGATACTTCTCCAGCCTGAGCTATTCTGTTATTTGCCAATGTTGTTGTATCCCCATCTTCTAACATATAAAATGTTCTTTTTTCTCCATCACCTAAATCACATATATATTTTGCTCCATAACTATAAGCTGTATCTCCTGATACATTAACACAAATTTTATCTGACAATTGTTTTGATATTTCATCCATATCAATAGCAGACAATTTTTTATCTTTATAAGATATATCATAATCTCCAACTGTCATCGTTGTATCTGTAGAAGATACACCACCATTTTCTATTTTAATTATCCCTGATGTTGGTTTATTTCCACTCATATCTATCGTAATTTTATCTTTGTCGTTTTCTCCACATCCTAATGCTGGACATAAATTACCATCTGGTTGAATGTTATATGTACCATTAGCTATTTTTGTTCCATCAATTTTTGATTCTGCTACCTTTTGTTCTACAGCTTTTACATAATTATCAGCACTTCTTTCTGCTGCTCCTTTCTTTGCATTCTTGATTGTATTCATTACTATTGGTGTAGCGATTAAAGCAATGATTGCTAATACCACTATTACCGCTAGTAATTCTATTAAAGTGAAAGCATTTTTCTTCTTCATTTTAACTCCTCCTAATCTTACTTTCTCTTAAATTATACCAACCCCCAAAAGCAATTGTCAACAGGGGAGTTTATAATATTTTGATTATTTTGGAGGGTAAATTATTTAGGTAAATTATTTACTTAAAGTCACGTTTTATGCGACACGAGAACTTAACTTTTAACTTTCACACTTTTTGGAGCAAAAAAAGAAGAACTAATCTTCTTCTAAAGCTTTAATTAATTCTTCTTTATTTAATTTGGAATATCCTTTGATGCCTTTTTCTTTAGCTAATGATTTTAAATCTGCTAAAGAAAGATCATCTAAAGTAGCATCTTTTACTTCTTCTTCTGGCATATGACCATGTTCTACTAAATATTCAATTTGTTCTTTAGTAATTGTTTCATATTCAAGAAGAGTATTTGCTATTAAATCAAGTAATGGTCTATTTTCTTTTAATATCTTAGTTGCTACTTCATATTGTTCACCAATAATTTTTCTTATTTCTTCATCAATTTGAAAAGCAACTTGACTAGAGAAATTTCTACTCTTATTATAATCTCTTCCTAAGAAAACGCTTGATTCTTGATGTTCAAATTGAACTGGCCCTAAAGAACTCATTCCATATTCTGTAACCATAGCTCTAGCTATTTTAGTAGCTTTTTCAAAATCATTATGTGCACCAGTTGTAATTTCACCAAATACTAATTCTTCAGAAACACGTCCTCCTAATAAACCACTTATTGTTTCTAATAATTGATTTTTAGTTGATAAGAAGGTTTCTTCTTTTGGTAACATCAAATTATACCCACCAGCTGCACCACGAGGTACAATAGTAATTTTTTGTACATCATTAGCACCGTCAAGTTTTAATCCAATTACGGCATGACCAGCTTCATGATATGCGACAATTTTCTTTTCTTTATCTGTATATTTGTGACTCTTTTTAGCTGGGCCCATAAGTACTCTATCATGAGCTTCATCTATTTCAGCCATTGTAATAACATCTTTATTTCTTCTTACAGCAAGTAGCGCAGCTTCATTTAATAAATTTTCTAAGTCAGCTCCACTAAATCCAACTGTTCTTTTAGCAATATTAGCAAGTTTTACGTTTTTAGCAAATGTTTTTCCTTTAGCATGAACTTCTAATATTTCTTCTCTACCTTTAATATCAGGTAAATTAACTGTTACTTGTCTATCAAATCTTCCAGGTCTTAAAAGGGCTGGATCTAAAACATCAGGTCTATTAGTTGCAGCTATAATAATAATTCCCTCGTTTGCTCCAAAGCCATCCATTTCAGTTAATAATTGGTTTAATGTTTGTTCACGTTCGTCATGACCTCCACCTAAACCAGCTCCACGTTGACGTCCTACAGCATCTATCTCATCAATAAAGATTAAGCAAGGGGCAGATTGTTTAGCTTGTTTAAACATATCTCTAACACGACTAGCACCAACACCAACAAATAATTCAACAAATTCAGAACCACTTATATAATAGAATGGTACATTTGCTTCACCAGCAACAGCACGTGCAAGCAAAGTCTTACCTGTTCCTGGAGGACCAACTAATAATACACCCTTAGGTATTCTAGCTCCCAATCTTTGGAATTTCTTAGGATTTTTTAAGAAATCAATAAGTTCAGCAACTTCTTCTTTTTCTTCATCTAATCCAGCAACTTCTTTAAAAGTTACTTTTCTAGCATCTTCATTTAAACGAGCTCTACTGCGACCAAAATCCATAGATTTGTTAGCACTACCCATTTGTCTTGTGATTATGAAGAATGCTCCAAATATTAACAATGCTGAAGGTAAAACATTTACTATGAAAAGTAAAACAGTACTTGAATCTGGATCCGCTACCGCGTTCATCTTAAATCCTTTTTCTTGTTGTAATGTAATTACTTGACTCATTACTTCATCAGAATAAGGTGTTCTAATTAAGAATGATTCATTCTCCTTATATCCTTCCATTGTTCCTTTTAATTCATATAATCCTGCATTACTACGAGGAACAATTACTATTTCAGTAATTTTCCCTTCTTTAGCAGAATTTATAAACTCATCATATGTAAGTATATTTATTTTTTGATTAGCAATATTAAAGAAGTACATAATTCCTAAAATTGCAATTACTAAAAATAAATATGGTAATAACCCTTTTTTTAGTGTTTTTTTATTCATCAACAAACTTCCTTTCTAATAGTACTTTAGTATTATATCATACTTATCATCAATTTTTTTATCAAATTTTGATTTTTTTAAGCCGGGTAACCAAACAATATTATTCTTTGAATCAACTACTACTGGCCATAAATCTCTTTCATTTTGATTTATTTTTTCATCAATAAAAATATCTTTTACTTTTTTACTACCTAACATTCCTTTAATATATATTTTATCTCCATTCCTTCTAGAACGAACATGCAAAGGTAAACAAATTTCATCGCTTGATAATCTAATTACATTATTATCAGTTAACTTGCTCTTATCTACTATCTCTATATTTTTACCATTAGGAAGATTTACATATTTAATAATTTCTATTTCATATTCATTAGGACTAACATCTTCATTAGTTAAAGTAAGCGTATTATATGATTTTACAGCTTTAATATTATTAGGTAAATGAATAGAAACATTAGCTCTATTTGAATTAATTAATTGATATATTAGTTCCGCATGATGATCAGTAATCAACATTAAATCATCTTGATATTTTTGTTCTAACATATAATATATTATTTTCATAGCTATAACTCTATCTAGTTTTTCAAACTCTTCGATATTTAAAACATTCTGAGGATAAACTTTATTTAAACATCTTTTCATTTGTTTATCTATGTACTCGTTATATTCAAGCAGAATCTTACTAAATTTATAAAATTTAGCATTTACGTGTTTATCTTCTTTTTTAAACTGTGGAACAATATACTTTCTAAATCTATTTCTTGTATATACATCCTTAGTATTAGAAGAATCTTCTCTAAATGGTACTCTATTCTTTTTATCATAGGATAAAATATCATCTTTACTCACTTCGATAAGTGGTCTCACTATTTTATAAGTTCCCATATCAACAATCTTAGAAAATCCACTATATCCTCTTAAGGTAGATCCTCTAACAATGCGCATTAAGATTGTTTCAGTTAAATCATCACCGTGATGAGCCGTAAAAAGATATTTAGCTTTATATTTTTTTACTATTTCTCCAAAATAACTATATCTTTTTGTTCTAGCTTCATTATGAAAATTATCATCACCATAGTCTTCAATTGTCATACCTTCAAAAGTAAGACCATGATTACGGCAATAAGCTTTAACAAATTCTTGTTCTTCTGCCTGTCCATTTCTTCCGGTATTATGATTTACCTGTGCACAAACCACTTCTATATCCAAGGCTTTTTTCAATCGATAAAGCATGTGTAAAAGCGCCATAGAGTCTGGCCCGCCAGAACACGCTACTACAACTGCATCACCATATTTAATACCTAATTCATTAAATAAAAAATCATATGCCTTATCCATTATTAACACCTCTACATTATTTTATATCAATTACCATTTTATATCAAGTTTATTACCATTTTATTGGCAATAAACCATCGTTTTCTAAATAATTATTAATTTTAGAAAAAGGACGACTGCCAAAAAATCCTCGTGACGCAGAAAGTGGGGATGGATGCGCTGATTCTATAATATGATGCTTAGGATTAGTTATAAGATATTTTTTGCTCCTAGCAAAACTTCCCCATAAAACAAATATTACCGGTTTTTCTCTTTCATTTAATTTCTGAATAACTGTGTCAGTAAAAATCTCCCAACCTCTTTCTTTATGTGATAAAGGTTTATCTTTTTCTACTGTCATGATTGCATTAAGTAAAAGAACCCCTTGCTCTGCCCAATCTATCAAGCAATTATTAGTTCTAACAATACCCAAATCAGAATAAAGCTCTTTAAATATGTTGTTCAATGATGGCGGTCTTTTTACTCCAGGTAATACTGAAAAAGAAAGACCATGAGCCTCACCCTTACCATGATAAGGATCTTGACCTAGGATAACTACCTTTACATCATCATAGTCTGTATACCTTAAAGCATTAAAAATGTTTACATAATCTGGATAACATTCATGAATTTTATATTCATTTTTAACAAAACACCCTAATTTACGAAAATATTCCTTTTTCATCTCATTTTGTAATACTTCATCCCATTTTTTATTTATCATACTACATCACCTTTAATCTATTTTATCACATTTTTTTATAGTTTCATATTCTAATTCTTCCTTTACATTTTTTCTAAGTGATATTAAAGCATAAATATTTATAATAGCAAGCAAAGACATCATTATATCAACAAATGCCCATAACTTTCCCGAAGATAAAACACACCCTAAAAACAGTACAAAAAGAGAAACCATCTTTAATATGATCAAATAAATATTTTTTACGTTTTTAAAAAAATACTTTAAACTAGATTCTCCATCATAATAGCCGGTTAAAATTGTTGTGTATGAAAAAAGCAATACTGAAATAAAAAGAAGTACATCACCAATATTACCAAGGTGATAACGAAAAGCATATTGTGTTATTTCTATACCATTAACATCATTCAAAGAAAGAGTAGTATAATCTGAACACATGATAATAATTACTGTAGCTGTACAAATTAATATTGTTGTAACATATATTCCAAGCATCTGAATATATCCCTGTGATACAGAACTATCAGTACTAGAAGTTGACGAGGTAATGCTTCCTGTTCCTAATCCAGCTTCATTTGAAAAAATACCTCGTTGAACACCTACTATTAAACTTCCTAAGATTCCTCCATACGCTGATTTCAAAGAAAAAGCCGACTTAACAATATTTAAAAAAATACCAGGTAATAATGTAATATTTTTAATAGCTACAAATATAGCTATACCTACATATAAGATTGTCATAAAAGGAACAAACTTCTCCGAAAAAGCTGCAATCTTCTTTAAACCACCAAATATAACAATAGAAGTTATTAAAACCAAAACTATTCCTATAATAAATGGTGAAATATTTATTATTTGTAAAAAGGATTTTGTTATTGTATTACCCTGAATACCAACAAACCCAAGTACATAACTAACAAGAATTAAAATAGCGTATAATCCTCCTAATTTAGGTTTACAAAGACCATATTTTAAATAATATGATGGACCACCTTTATATTCATCTCCATCTTTTTTTCTATATATAATTCCTAAAACAGTTTCTGCAAAAGTATTAGCTGCTGAAAAAAAGGCACTAATCCACATCCAAAAAATACTTCCTGGACCCCCTAAATATAAAGCAAGTGCAACACCAGCAATACTCCCAACTCCTATTCTCGAACCTAGTGTCATAAGAAAACTTTGAATAGGACTTATTCCTCTATCACTATTATTATTAGAAAACAAGTTTTTAAACATCTTCTTAAATTTTAATTGAACAAACTTTAAAGAATAAGAAAAATAAAAGCTTGATATAATTATTAATGAAGTAGCAATTACCCACATTGTTTTATTTATATTTTCTAACATATTATCACCAAAAAACATTTTAGGCTATTTTGTTGTCCTAAAATGTCTAATTATAAATTATTGGCTATTTCAATAAATATTTCTGTTGATAACTGTTCTGCACGAACACTTAAATCTAAATTGTGTCTATTTAACACTTCTTCTACTTTTTCTAAATTATAACCTTTTAAATTGTTGCGTAACGTTTTTCTTTTTTGAGTAAATGAATCCCTAATTAATTTAAAGAATACTTCTTCATTTTTTACAGGCAATAAATTTTCTTTCTTAGAAAATTCCACAATAATACTATCAACATTAGGTTCAGGCATAAATACATGACGACTAATGTCAAGTATTTTCTTAACATCAAAATAATAATTTAAATAAACTGATAATGATCCATATTCTTTACTTCCAGGTAAAGCTTTAAAGCGATTTCCAACTTCTTTTTGAACCATAAAAACCATCTTATCTACTGGGATACAATCTTCAATAATCTTTATTATTATTGGTGTTGTTATATAATAGGGTAAGTTTGCAACAAAATATAGTTTCTTATATTCATAACTTTTGATATCATCTAACACATTAGCTTTTAAAAAATCTTGATATATAATTTTTACATTATTTAAATCACGAGTATTTTCTTTTAATACATTTTCTAGAGTCGTATCTATCTCATAACAAATTACATTTTTAGCAGACATACCTAATTTGTATGTTAAAGAACCTGCCCCTGGACCCACTTCTATTACTAATGTATCTTTATCTATTTTACTTTTATCTATTATTGAATTTATAACATTCTCATCAATTATAAAATTTTGACCAAACTTTTTCTTTAATGAAAATCCGTTTTTTTCTAATAATTCTTTCATTTTTTTAGGTGAATACTCCATAATATCTCTCCCAACCACTACGATTATACTAAAACATTAATTTTTTTTCAACAAAAAAGATGGTTACCATCCCCATCTTTGTACATTAAACGAAGCATTATTTGATGTTGCTTGATAAACAATTTTATCTTTTTCTGTTGCATGAGCTATATCGATATGAACTAAACCATAACTATTCCAACTGTTTACCATAGCAGAACCTGTATCCATAACTATTCCAAGGAACGGTTCTAATCTTCCGTTATCTATTTCAATTATAGTACCACATTTAAACATACTTAAATTTGCAGCTATAATCCTAACATCACCATATTGAACATCATGGTAATACTCTCCACTTTCATTGATGTTGTACTTTTCTCCTTCTCTAGTCTTACAAGAAACTCTTCCCGAACATCCTTTACAATCAGCACCATATCCTGTTGTATTACCTTTATAAACACCTTTAGGACCTGTTCCAACCTCAACTACTTCCGATACAAAAGCATTTAATTCTTTTTCTTCCCCATTTTCATTTTTATAACCTAAACCGTTCTTGCCTTCTACCAATATGTTCTTTTTATTAGAAGGTAATTTATTGTTATATTTTACAACAGTATCATACTCAACAACTGTTGATATAACAGGAGTATCATATATTTGTTTTTCTATAACTATCGTTTGTTTAGAAAAATTATTTCCTATTAAAGAAAACAATGACATAAACAAAACACTTATTACGCGATAAAATACTTTTAATATAAATAAATTCATTTATTCACCTCTATCACATAGTACAAAAATTTTATCACAAAATATCTTCCAAGTCAAATTGTCTAATAGCCACTACGGTTGTTTCTTTTAATACTTCTTCTAAAGAAATTTCTTTTAATCTAGCAATCTCTTTAGCAACATAATATATATTATAAGGTTCATTTTTCTTACCTCTAAAAGGTTCTGGAGTTAAATAAGGACTATCAGTTTCCAGCATTAAATTTTCTAAAGGGATATTCTTAACTACGTTCTTTAATTTTTCACTATTTTTAAAAGTTAAGACCCCACCAATTCCAAGTTTAAATCCCAACTTTATAAATTCGCGAGCCATTTCTAAACTTCCACTGAAACAGTGAATATCAACTTTTAAATCAGAATAATTTTTTAAAATATCATAAGTTTCTTGAACAGCATCCCTACTATGAATAACTACACTTTTTTTATATTTTCTAGCTAATTCAAGTTGTTTAATAAAATATTTTTTTTGGATAGCTTTATCTACATCATTATAATGATAATCTAATCCTATTTCTCCAATGCCAACTATTTTAGGATTGTTTATATTATTTTCTATAAATTCCAAATAAGTATCTATTGATTCATCAATTTCTTCTGGGTGAATACCTATTGTTCCATAAATATTTTCAGACTTATTACAAAGCTCTACAACTTGTCTATTCGATGAATCGCTAGCACCACTCACTATCATTATATTCCCATTCATCTTTTTTATAACTAAATCTAAATCAGGATAATCTTCTTTATCAAGATGGCAATGTGTATCTATCATCATTTCTATCACCAAAAAAATTATACCACACTTTGTAGTATAATTTTATTTTTTTGTTTTAACAATTATATATTTTACTAAAGAGCCTATACATATTATAAAATAAACAAAATCATATATATCAAACTTACGTAGTAAATTAATTAAAACAATTAATGATACTGCGACTACTACAGAAACAACTACTGTGAATTCTTTCTTTTCATCTAATGTCATAATTATCTCCTTTATGTTCTGCAACACCTTCAGTATATCATGTTTTTCCTTATAAATTCAAACATATTCATTCCCTAAATTATGACATTTTACAACATTTGACAATATTATTGTTGTTGAGTATTTATTTCCTCTAATTTTGCATTTTTATCAATACGTGCAAATAAAGGTTCTGGTGCATTTAATTTAATTTCTGCATTCATACCTTCAAAATCATCTATTGAATCATAATACCTATTTTCAGTATTTAATTGTTTAAATATTGAAGTAGCAGTTTCTGGTAAGAATGGTTGAAGTAAAACAGCTCCATGACGAATAGCTTCTAATAAATTGTAAATAACCGCAACTAACTCTTCTTTTTTAGATTCATCTTTTGCTAAAGACCAAGGCATTGTTTCATCTATATATTTATTACTACGTCTAAATAATTCAACGATTTCTTCTAAAGCATCAGCTACTCTTAAATCTGTCATTTTAGCTTCTACCTTATCTTTTACCGATAATACATCAGCCCTAAAACTATTATCTAAATCGCTTAATGTCGTTGGAACAAGAACATTGCCATCAAAATATTTCTGAGCCATACTAATAGTTCTATTAACTAGATTACCTATAACATTAGCTAAATCAGAATTTATTCTATCAATTAATAATTCATAAGTGAAAGTACCATCACTAGCAAAAGGCATCTCATGAATTAAATAATATCTTACGGCATCAACACCAAAGTACTTAACTAAGTCATCAGCATATATAATATTACCTCGCGATTTACTCATTTTATCTTCACCAGATAATAGCCAAGGATGTCCAAACACTTGCTTTGGTAATGGTAAATCTAAAGCCATCAACATAATTGGCCAATAAATAGTATGAAATCTTAAAATATCTTTACCAATCAAATGAACATCTGCTGGCCAGTATTTTTTAAACTCTTCACTATGATTACCATCTACATCATATCCTAAGAAAGTAATATAATTTGTAAGAGCATCAATCCAAACATATATAACATGTTTAGGATCAAAGGTTACAGGAATCCCCCAAGTAAATGACGTTCTTGATACACAAAGGTCTTGTAAACCTTTTTTTATAAAGTTATTCATGATTTCATTCTTTCTACTTTCTGGTTGAATAAAATCAGGATGTTCTTCAATATACTTTTCTAGTCTCTCTGCATATTTACTCATTTTAAAGAAATATGCTTCCTCTTTTGCAGGATGAACTTCTCTTCCACAATCTGGACATTTTCCATCTACTAATTGACTCTCAGTAAAAAAAGATTCACATGGTGTACAATAAAGTCCTTCATACTTACCTAAATAAATATCGCCTTTTTCATACATTTTATTAAAGATTTTTTGAACTTCTTTTTCATGCTTAGGATCAGTAGTTCTTACAAATCGATCATAACTTGTATTCATAACATCCCAAATATTTTTTATATCCTTTTTGTTTTGATAGCCAACTATCTCTCTTAACCAACGAATTGTTGCAATTTCCATATATGTTGCAATTGGAGCACAAAAAGTAGAATTTATAAGATTTTGTTGTAGAAAATCAGAAAGAATAGTACCAGAAAGTCCTGCAATAGAATTACCAGCATCAGGCAGACCCATAAATTTTGTAGATCCAAAATTAGAGCAATATGGAAGAATATCAGATTTAAATTTTTCAAGAACAGTTTCTAAATCACATGAAGAATATGGCATTT
>OJAW01001805.1_pt1 | contig 11713 bp, 8 predicted proteins | sample 1589151 | NCBI WGS metagenome assembly OJAW01 (sample SAMN03283290) | human gut metagenome | biome: human-associated habitat; material: feces | host: Homo sapiens | place: Peru | collected 2012 | reverse complement strand
CGATTTCACTTCATTTCCATCCCGGTCTAAACAGATCACACAAACTCCGGTCAAAACCTCATGCTCTTTTCCGGAAAGCGCCATCAGCATACTGACAGCCACATCCTCATCAGCGGGCTTTCCCAGTATCCTTCCGTTTGCGGCAACAACCGTATCCGCTCCTATAATAATCGTTTTTTCATATGCAGAATTGAGTGCCCACGCATATTCATGATAGCGGCCGGCCACCTCCCGCGCCTTTTGCCCGGAGAGATCAGAAACCACCTTAGCAGGGTCTGTCACTGTGACAACTTCCTCTTCTTCACTTTTGATAATTGTAAACTGCAGCCCCATCCGCGCAAGCATTTCCTTGCGGCGCGGTGATCCGGATGCAAGAATGATATTAACTGATTGCTGCATATGATTTTTCCTTAATTAATTTCTTTTAATATCAGAAGTTATTGTGCCCCGCTTTGTTTCATTTGTTGTAACTGGCGTTGTAACTCTGCGATCAGGGCATCTTTTTCTTTATTTGATTGGAGAAGGTCTTCTTTATCTTTTACCCACTGTTGCTTTTCATCAGTGAGCTGCTCAACAGTCTTTTCCAGTTCCTTCTTATAATTCTCTTCTATTTTCTGCCAGCGCAGATAATCAGCCCTCGCCTCGCAACGCTGGCGGATCTGTTCATCCCGCGTAAGCTGAATAATCGTATCTGTTGCTTCTTTTATCATTCCGTCTTTTTGTGCAAGCATCTTGATCTCCTCCCATGTCGTTGCCTTAAAAAGGGATGCCCAGTAGTCTATATGGTACTTCCAGTCCTCCTCTGTTGCAAGGTCTATATGCGTTAAGTCTAGCACAGAAAGCCGTAGTTTACTACTGTAGATTCTCTGATTTTTGATGTTCGTCATCATATATGTAGCATAAAATTCCGGGCTGTCCGAAAACAGGGTAAAGTCCAGAATACCAATCTGGACAGCTGATTTTGCCTGTGCATAATCCTGACCTGTCTCCAAATTGTCAAAGGAGCGGCACAGATAACTAAGTGAACGATCCGGCCAGTTTCTCTGGTTTACCACCTGCATTTCCAGATTGATGATCGTATTGTCATTTAAAAGACACCGGATGTCCATTATAAAATCTTTGTTGTCAATCTGTTCTCCCAGTACGATGGGATTTAGGATTTCCACTGAAATAACTGCATCTAATTTTAAATGCAGCAATGAGCAGATCAGCCCTTTTAATACATGATTGTTTTTCTGTAAAAGTGCCCGGAACAGGTAGTCGTTGGTCATGGGAATCTGAACGGGACCGGTTGCTTCGTCTAAAGATGTGATGATGTGATTTGATTGCATAGATATGATCCTTTCTTTTGTTAGAGACAGAAAACAGATATATAGAACAATATGTAAAATATATATATAATTACATAGTTTAAGCCAGTATCTGTTTTCATAATTAGATAATTACGTGAAATTTGTGATCGAACTGATCAGAAATGTTGAAAAATGATAAGTAATAAAAATGACTAACCCTGAAATTCTCCAAAGCCAGCCATCTTTTAATCGGGGTGACGTGATTCGAACACGCGGCCTCTACGTCCCGAACGTAGCGCTCTACCAAGCTGAGCCACACCCCGATATACATGCCCTTTTATTCGGCACATATAATAATATACAATACAATAATTTTTCTTTCAACTTATTTTTTTGTTTTTTTTAATATTTTTCAAAAAAAAGCTATTTTTACTTGAAGTATTGCGCATACTCTGCTACATTTTGTGATGTACAAAAGTTTTAATAATTAAAAAATGTATTTTGATGTTAAAAGCATCTTGAAAGGACTGTTATTATTATGGAAACATACGAAATACTACGTGATCTGGCTATTATATTGTTTTTTGCAAAAATATGCGGAATGCTTGCCAGAAAATGCAAGGCTCCTCAGGTTGTCGGACAGATTATTGCCGGTTTACTCATCGGCCCCTGCTGTCTGGGATTGATCTCCCAATCTGACTTTATCGCCAAAATGGCGGAAATCGGTGTCATTCTGGTTATGTTTTCGGCCGGCCTTGAAACAGATCTGAAGGATCTGGTCAAAACAGGTCCCAAGGCTTTTGCCATTGCCTGCTCCGGTGTATTCATTCCTTTTGTATGTGGTGCACTTCTTTATTTTGCATTTTACGGATTTGGCGGAATTGGATCTGCTGCCTTTTTTGAAGCGATCAGTATCGGTGCCATTCTGACTGCAACCAGTGTCAGTATTACCGTCGCATCCTTACAGGAGCTTGGAAAATTAAAAGGCCCCGTCGGAACCACCATATTGAGCTCCGCGATCATCGATGATGTCATCGGTATCATTGTCCTGACTATTGTTATCGGCTTTAAGGACACAGCCGTTAAACCCTCCATGATCGTCATAAAAACCGTTTTATTCTTTATTGTAGCTTTTGTCGGTGGTCTCCTTGCGTACAAAGCATTCAAATGGCTCGATAACCGCAATCCACACACACAGAGAATCCCGATCTTCGGCTTTGTACTCTGCTTCGGACTAGCCTATATCGCTGAAAAATATTTTGGTATTGCCGATATTACAGGTGCTTATACCGCAGGTATCATCCTCTGCAATTTAAAGGATGCCGACTATATCAATACCAAAGCCCACATCAGTACATATATGATATTTGCCCCGATCTTTTTTGTCGGAATCGGACTTAAGACGACCTTCTCTGCCATGGATACCAAGTTCCTGTTATTCAGTGTGTCATTTGTCGTTGTTGCCCTTCTTACAAAAATTATCGGATGCGGACTGATGGCCAAGGTCTGCCGCTTTAACTGGCCGGACTCCTTGAAAATCGGTGTCGGTATGATGACCCGTGGCGAAGTTGCCCTGATCGTTGCCCAGAAATGCCTGGCAGCCGGAATGATCACCTCCGAATATTTCACCTGCGTCATCCTGCTCATCATCTGTTCTTCCGTATTAACACCAATCCTGTTAAAAATATTATTTGCCAAAGACAAAGCACCGGCCTAACCCCCGGTGCTTTTTTAATATCCCCATCAAAAACTCCTAACAACCAACTCTTTATCCCCACTAACCTTTCTCTTATTACCTAAGCCGAACAGGCAATGTCCAGACAAATTTAGCGAGAGCCGCCAGACGAGCCACCCCTCTCAACATCTTTATCCCTTTCTACCTATAAATAACATACTTACAGATCGGATTCCCCATCGAAGAAAACTTCTCCTCATACTCCGTCATAATATTTCCTTCACACAAAACCGGATCATGATGCAGGTCATAAGTAATAACCTCTGCTTTCCAGCCGGCCGGTTCCAGCTGCTCAACCGCAAAATCAAACAAATCCCGGTTATCCGTCTTAAATTCAATCACCCCATCCTTTTTCAGGATCTCGTCATACCGTTTCAAAAACTCCTTGGACGGCAGACGCCTTTTGGCATGACGGTCCTTGGGCCAGGGATCGGAAAAATTTAAAAATATCCTGTCAACCTCTCCTTTTTCAAAAACCTCTGTGATATCCTCGGCATCCATACGGATAAACCTTAAATTGGGCAGTTCATTCTGTTCCATTTTCTGGATTGCACGCAGTAAAACACTGGAATATTTTTCAATTCCGATAAAATTGATTTCCGGATTTTCTTCTGCCATCTGCATGATAAAACGACCTTTTCCCATCCCTATCTCTATCCGGATCGGCTGTTCCTTTTCAAAATAAGTTTTGATCTTTCCTTTCTGATTTTCCGCATCCTGAATAACGTACTTCGAATCGGCAATCATTTCTCTTGAACCACTAATATTGCGCAGTCTCACTGTTGATCTCCTCCCGGGAATATTATATTACAATCCTGTCTGTTAACATGGGCTTTTACGCCCGGCCCTGATTGTAAATGATTTTTTAATAATTACTATTGTTTACTTTGTTTTTCGATTGTTTTATTGTATCATAGTTATAGTTGTTTTCAAAATATAAACTGTTATTGTTTTAATCACTGTCGTCAAATTCTGATAGTTCAGACCCCTGACAGTCGATATCATTTATTCAGGAGATTTTTATGTTTCATAAATCAATTCATAGATTTTTTTCTGCCCTCATGGCTGCTGCCGTGATCATAACAGGTACATTATCAGGCCCGCTGACCGTTTCTGCCGAACCGGATTCTGCATCTCAGACTGCTTCCAATGATTATTATGCTCTGGCTGAGGCCCGCAAATCACTTCCCATCCAGAGCAATGAGATTGCCAACTGGCCACAGGGACCTCAGATCGGTGCCGAAGGTGCTATCCTGATGGAAGCCAATACCGGTACCATTCTGTATGCCAAAAATATAGATGAAAGGCTTTACCCGGCAAGTACGACCAAAATCCTGACCTCTCTGGTTGCCATCGAAAATTCCCAAATGGATGAAATGGTCACTTTTTCACATAATGCTGTCTTCAGTATCGAAAAGGGCTCTTCCAATATGGGAATGGATGAGGGACAGTCTATTCCGATGGAGCAGGCACTCTACGGTATTCTGGTATATTCCGCCAATGAGGTCTGCAATGCGGTTGCCGAACATATTGCCGGAAGCATGGATGCTTATGTGGATATGATGAATCAAAAGGCAGCTTCGCTTGGCTGTACCAATTCTCATTTTGTTACCACCAATGGTCTTCACGATGAAGATCACTACACGACACCCAGAGATCTTGCAACGATCGCCTGTGCCTTTTTTTCCAACCCCACTCTTTCCAAAATGTCCGGAACAGCCTATTATCATGTTCCGCAGTCTCCGACGCAGCCGGATGACGATGTTGACCTGTATACACACAACCTTCTTACCAAAAAAACCTATGACTATGAAGGTTATATAGGTGGAAAAACCGGCTTTACCTCTGTGGCAAGACAAACCTTGGTATCCTGTGCCGAACGCGATGGAATGAAGCTTGTCTGTGTGATCATGAAGGAAGAATCTCCCAATCAGTTTCTGGATACAATAGCGCTGTTTGATTATGGTTTTCAGAATTTCCAGAGGATCTCCATTGCCGATCAGGAAACAAATTATACCGTAAATGATTCCAGTCTTTTTGACAGCAATAATGATATCTTTTTCAGCAGTGATCCTATAATAGAAATTGATCCAAATGCCTATATTATTATGCCAAATACCGTTGCGTTCTCCGATCTTAGTTCCTCACTAAACTATGATAACGCCCATATTTCCCCCTCTGTACTGGCAACCATCCGGTATCAGTATCAGAATATTGACCTGGGAGAAGCCAATGTCACAATTTCCCAATCCGATTCAGCCGAAGCCTTTTCTGCGGAAATGGAAACGACGGCGGATGATCCGGATCAGGAAAACAATAATGATTCTATTTTATTTATCAATATTATCTATGTAATAGCCGGTCTTGTGCTGGTATTTATTCTGGTGCTTGCTATATTGGGAATAATATCCTTTATCCGCAATTACAGCTTTGCCTCCAGAAGAAGAAGGGGCTCCTCCATCAAAATCAGGCATCCGAAAAAAAGAAAACGGAGACATCACAGAAATGACCGTTTTCACGATTCCTGGTAATGCTCCGTTAAGGTTTTCTGATATTTATCCAGAAGTATATCTTTTTCTTCTTCTGAAATTTTTTTCATGGTTTTGACAATATATATCTGACCCGATTCCGACTTTCTTACCCGGTTTTTGGCTTTTATATAACCATGCTTTTTACAAAAAGCGACGCTGTAATAATGCTTGTTATTTTTACTGAACCACGGGACGGTTTCTTCCGCTTTTCTTTTGCACAGATAACAGCCGCAATAAGAAACCTCTTCATCCTGCAGGGCATCCTTTTTTGTGTAAAAGCCCCGGGATATATATTTGTAATAACTGTCAAATGTGATCCGGACTTCCTCCTCTTTGCTTTGGGGAATACAATAAGTATCAAAGGACAGCTTTTTACGATATTTCCTTTTGATCCTGCTCAAAATCCTGGAGGTGTAGTAAGCATCCGCAAAGGCTCTGTGAAAAGAAACATCCTTTTTGATCCGGCAATAATCCACCGCATACTCCAGGGTATGCTGATATTTTTTTCCTTCTGTCTGAAGCGCAAATACTTTTTGTACATCAATAAAACAGATTGGACCTTCGGACAAGGGCTTCATGCCAAAATATTTCATATTCCGCTGAAGCTCCAGAAGATCCAGATTTCCCCATGTACAAAAAATATAGTTTGTGCCGCAAAATTGCAGGAAGGATTCCATGACCTCCTTAAAAGGACGGGCCTTTTTCAGCTCCTCCTCACGGATGTGTATGATATTGCCAACAATATAATTGATATTTTTGTATACACGAGGTCTTACAAGCTCACTGAATCTGCCGACCTCCTTAAAACAACTATTTAGTTTGACAGCCCCTATCTCAACAATTTCAAAGGGGAGATTTTTGTTAGAATACGTTTTTCCGGAAGGAGACTGATTCCATTCCAGATCAAATATGATATAATTCATGTTATAGACTTTCCAGACATAATAATATACACCGGTCAATGCACTCCCGTGCTTTACGTTGCTTCGCAACTATCATGATCGACATTCGCCGTTCGCCAATTGTGCAAGCACATTGGCTCTCTTGCGCTCATTATATCGTGTATAAAGCTTTATGTCGATATTTTTCCATTTTGGAAATTTACTTTCGGATATTTTTTGATATTAATTCAACCAAACATCATTGTACAAGGAGACTTCTTATGTTCCAGACCATTGAATACAAACATCCCGGATTTTATCAGGTATTCCGGATTTTTATTGTCATTACCGCTTCCATGATCTTTGCGTGGAATCTGTGCTGCTTTGCAAGACCCTCTAATTTATTTCCGGGCGGCTTTTCCGGTGTTTCTCTGCTTTTGCAGGAAATTTTTCAGGAATTTCTGCATGTACAAATACCCTATTCACTTTTTAATATCCTGCTTAACCTGTTTCCGGTTTATATCGGTTTCCGCTACATTGGCAAAAAGTTTACTCTCTATTCTATTCTGACAATTATATTGTCCGGTATTTTCGTCGATCTTCTGCCATCCTATGTATTTACACAGGATCCGATGCTGAACTGCGTGTTTGGCGGACTGATAAACGGATTTGCCATCAGCCTGTGTTTAAATGTCGGTACAACAACCGGCGGCACCGATTTTATCAGTATATTTTTATCTCAGAAAAAGGGGATTGATGCATGGAATTATATTTTATTGGGGAATGTGGTCATGCTTATCATCGCCGGATATCTGTTTGGCTGGACCATCGCCCTGTATTCTATCATATTTCAGTTCTGCAGTACACAAATGATCCAGATCCTTTATAAACGATACAAAAAAGAGACGTTGTTTATCATCTCTGACAAAGCACGCGAAATCTATCATACGATCCGGGAAACCACTCATCACGATGCCACATTATTTCAGGGCATCGGATGTTATGAGGAGAAAGAAAAGACCTTGATCTATTCGGTGATCAATGCGGAAGCCAAGCGGCAGCTGATCCCTCTCATACGCTCCATTGATCCGCATGCATTTATCAACATTGTAAAAACCGAGGAACTGACCGGCCGCTTTCATGATATTCCAAATGACTGAAATACGGTATACACAGCAGCACGCCCCTGAACAGATTTTCTGAAGGGGCCGCTTAATGTGCATCCCGGGATTTTGGCAATACCATGGTATCTTCCATTTTGATGATCTCTCCCGAATCGGGATCCAACGCACAGAAGGTCACTGCATTGAGCGTATATACGTCCTCCCAGTCTGAGGATCTTTCTTCATCATAATACACATCATCCAAAATCAGATATACCATGCCGTCAACATACTCGGACACCTCAATTCTTTCCGTTCCCTCAGGCTCAAATAAGGTATCGGAAAGATTAAAAAGCTCTTTTTCCTTTAGACCTGTAGACTGGTCCGGAATCATCAGTACAAGCCGGTCGGATTGGAAATCCTGAACCACCTCATATTCATCGTGATTGGAGATTTTGATTTCAGGCAGTGCAGATCTGAGAAAGGTCATTCTCTCTGTCGGACCATCTGCCTCTTTCTCTGTGACCTTCAGGCTTCCTTCCTTCGTCACATCAGCGGTGCATATTGCTCCACCGGTCAGAAAATGTCCGCTTCCCTCATAATAACCAACCCCGACATAAACCATTTGATCCAGTATTTCTATCTGGTCAATTTCACCATTGGAAAAATAATCTACAGCCGGATTGGAAGGTATCCTGCCAAGCCATACCGTTTTTTTCGTCGAAAGACAGTAGGCGTAAAGATTATTGTAACTCAGATAAGGATTGTCTTCTTCAACTCCGTCATCCAGACAATATACCAGATAATCATCCTGCAGCCTGACCTCAACCAGATTACAATATGATTTGTTAATAACTATATCAGCAATTTTTGTTCTTCCTTCATATGCTTCCAATAAGCACGCACCATCCTCATACCGAACAATCACATATCGTCCCGTATCCGGATCCAGGCTTCGTATCAGTTCATCACACAGGATCGTCAGCCTGCCGCTTTCAAGATCAACCTCAGCAAGCTTTTTCTCGGATGCTTTATCAAAGTAGCTCAGATAAAAACACCCCTGACTGTAGATCAGCCGGTTACTCCACGGAACAACAGCAACCATCTCTGCCTCTCCGCCGGCAACCGTATCATAGCGCATCAGCCAGCTATTCTCCCCGCATTGGGAATATTCGCGAAAGTCGCCATACGGCACAGAATTTACCAGCGCCTCCTCAGACACCTTTATGTAATAAACACTGTCTCCTACCTTGACAAAATTACCACCATTGTTGTAAACCTTTTCAGCCGGAGTATCCACACTCTCTTCCTGCTGCCTGTCAGCTGTTATTACACGCTCTCTCTCTGTTACTGTCTCCCGGTCTGTATCCGGTACCTCTTTGCCGCATCCGCACAGCAGTATACCGGATAATATAATAACAGATATCATATTCCATCTTTTCATCCCACTACCTCCTATACACTAACGGAAAGGCTTCTCCTCATCCAATACCAGAGAGCCATCATATCCACTCATCATCAGAGTAAAATATCTGGTCTCATTGCTGCTGTCCACATAGGAGATACCGGTACTCGGTGAATCTCCCGGAAAAGACAATTGGATATAAAAAGGTGTACCGGGAACCATTTCGGGCTTCTCATAAAGCTCTTCTCCCCAAAAGCATATCTCATCCTCTATATAATCCATGCTGATCCGGTAAATCTTCAGGTCTCTTATCTCTTCTGTTGTGTCCAGCTTTACAATGACACGGTATTCCGACTCATCCAATATGCAGATCTGCTGATCATCTGCCCCGGAAAGCTCCGATTCATCTCCATAGGAAACAGATACCGGCTCTTCTGCCACGGTCGTTTCCTGTCCGTTTGCAACATTCCAGACAATCTCACTCCCTGTATATTCCGACAGATCAAACAGCTCATCCATCTTTTCCCGGGAAATTTCACTTACCCCAAGCTCCGATAACTCTTTTATTAAAGCAGCTTCCGATGTGCTATTGTCGCTGTTATCCACACATAAATACTTTTTATCCGGCGTGACACATGTACGCATCATAAAATCAGTAGATAATGCCGAATAATCTCCCTCGGGACCATTACCCTCCGGATCAATTTCATAAATCCAACTGACTGCATAGGAAGACCACAGCTCCCTTAAGGAGCGTTCCACATGCTGATCTCCCTTATCATCGATCCGGATCAGTTGTGTTTCATAATCTCCGGCTCCACCGGAGCCCTGATAGACAAGATAGCCGGTATCATACAATGTAGCTTCTGAACGGTATCCGGCCTCATAACTGCCCGCAAGCACCGGTCCATCATCCTCATAACGGATAATTCCCGTCCAATGAAGGGCGAGCGAATCCCGGTTTTTAAAGCACAGGAACATAAGCTCCCGCTCGTCAGGATATCCCCAAAAAGCATATTGCACTGTACTCTCTCCACCTTCGGCCTCTGCAATAGCCTCCTGAAGCTCAGATAAGGTATACTCTCCATACAGCAGATAATCAATGTTTCCATCTGCATCATCTTCCCGAAAGCATTCCGCCGTTTTTATCGTCCCGGCTCCATCCAGAAAATCCATATATGCATTACGGACCATTTCCGATGATATTTTATCATCCGGCTCCCCGGACGGCACTTCCTCAGCCGGTACCACATCAGTCGGTACCACATCAGTCGATGACTCTATCTCCACCTTTTCACTTCTGCCACAACCGGCAAAAAGCACAATACAAAGAAAAACTCCCCCTATCAACGCACATTTTCTTTTCCTCATATTCATTTCTCCTTTACACATAATATGATGATATCAGGGTCAAAAGGTCAAAAAGTCGTTCGTGCTTGCACGATAAGACTTTTGAACTCAAATATATACCGCTAACCTACGGAAACATCCAGTCTCACATTTCTATGTTCCGGTCCAAACAGATCATAACCGCTAAGCTGTATATAATCTGCCCACTCCTCCCATTCTTCTGTCTGTTCATTAAAGTCATCCTTCCGGTATTCCGAAAAAGCTCCATACATAGCCTCCCCTGTTTCTGTATCATACAGTTCAAAAGAAAGAATCATTCCTCCTTCATCCATGCCAAGATAGGTGCAGCTGCCCTCATAACAGAAATACAGGTCTGCATCATAATTGGAATCCTGATACAGAAAGGTGCGCGCATCATCCATATCATAACCCAGATAATAATGCTCTGTATATTGTGTCCCGGCGTCCGTGTGATATGTAATATCCGTACCAAGTCCGTCTCCCTCATATAACCCCATTACCGTCCGGGAAAACTCTGCATTTCTTTCAAACACCGCGTTATACAATGCATCTTCCACAACATCCATATTTTCTTCTGTAATAGCATCGATCCCTGTTAATCCATAAACAGGCTCGGTCATACAAAAATATCCGGCCCGGCCACATTGATATACATCCAGATATGACACCAGACCATCCTCGGACACAAAGGCAGGTACCACATATCTGCCCTTTACGACAGTGATCATAGCTGCATCTATGTAATCCTTGTAAATACCATGCACCTCGTACTCTTTTCCGAATTCGAGATTTCCCCGATCAAATATCGACATGGTCCAGTCACTCTCTTCTATACAGACTGTCATTTTCCCATCCCGGTATGTAATATATATTTCGTCAAAATCCAAATCACAGTCAACACAGGTATCTGTTGTAAGCGGCTTCAAAATTTCATAATAAATTCCTCCGCCACTCATGCTGTAAATCCCCACGGCAACAGACAGCTCTCCCTTTTCATCCAGATACATGGGAAGTTCCAGATTGATATTGTCCTCCTGAAGCGTCTCCATTCTCATAAGAAGACACTGGCCATACATATTATGTGACTCATCCGGATCTGCGGTTTTAAAGTACTCTGCTTCAAAAAAAAGCCGGATATCCTGATCGCACTGATATGCTGCTGCCTTTTTCAAAGACCGCAGTACAGCCTCTGTAGGAGATTCTCCCTGACCGGCTGCTATACGGAGGGTCTCTATCAGCTCCTGCTGATCCAGCTCTTTGCCTTTTTTAATATCCAGATTGTAGGCATAATATTCTGTATATCCATCCATCACACTACTCTTTATAAGAAGGACACTGAGAATATCTCCATTCAGATATGCTTCGTAATTTACCTGCCACCACGGCATATCATCA
>OJAW01001804.1_pt1 | contig 11722 bp, 9 predicted proteins | sample 1589151 | NCBI WGS metagenome assembly OJAW01 (sample SAMN03283290) | human gut metagenome | biome: human-associated habitat; material: feces | host: Homo sapiens | place: Peru | collected 2012 | reverse complement strand
GGGAATTAATGAATTCGTTGTATTTTATCAGCCGGTTGTTGATGTTAAGACACAGGAATGTTCGTCATGTGAAGCCCTTGTAAGATGGGACAGTAAGGCATTAGGTTTCTTAGGACCCGGAGATTTCATTCCGCTTGCAGAATATCTTGGACTTATAACTTCAATAGGAGATTATGTCCTTGAAGAAGCATGCAGACAGTGCAAGAAATGGAATGAAAGCGGATATCCGGATTTCCATATTAATGTCAATCTGTCGGTTGTACAGCTTCTGCAAAAGGATGTTGTTTCCAATATAAAGAGAGTACTTAATAAGACACAGGTTAATCCTGCTAATATTGTTCTTGAGATAACAGAAAGCTTTGTTATTAATGATATGAAACGAGTGCTTGAGATTATTGAGGGATTAAAGCAGATGGGCTTAAGAATAGCACTGGATGATTTTGGAACAGGTTATTCTTCACTTAACTATATAAAGCAGCTTCCATTTGATATTATCAAGGTTGATAAGACATTTATTGATGATATTCTGGAAGATGATTATGCACAGGCATTTGTCAAACTTATAGTTGATCTTTCAAAAACAATAGGAACCCAGATAGTTGTAGAAGGAGTTGAACATAAGGAACAGTTTGATCTTCTTAAGAAACTTGGGGTGAATTATATTCAGGGATACTACTTTGGAAAACCGGTTCCTGCTGATGAATTTGAAAGAATTAATTTGAAAAGGAGATAGATTTATGAGAATGCTTATAAAGAACGGACATGTTGTTGATCCTTCAACATGCACAGATGAAGTTAAAGATATACTTATAGAAGACGGGGTTATATTAAAGACAGGCAGGGAGCTTTCAGAAGAAGCAGATGACTGCATAGATGCAGCCGGATGTGTGGTTATGCCAGGACTTGTCGATATGCATTCACATTTCAGGGAACCCGGATTTGAACATAAGGAAACAATAAGAACGGGCGCGAGAGCAGCTGCAAGAGGTGGATATACCTCAGTATGTGTTATGCCAGATACTAACCCGGTAGTCGACAGTGTGGATATGGTTCAGTATATACTTGATAAATCCAAGGAAATTACAGATATTAATATCATGCCTGTAGCTGCGGTTACAGCAGGTCAGGATGGAGAATATCTTACTGATTTCGAGAGCCTTCGTGAGAACGGAGCAGTAGCAGTAAGTGAGGATGGCAGAACCATTTCCAATGCAAGAGTAGCTAGACAGGCGATGAGACTTGCAGCAGAGCTTGATGTTCCTGTGCTAGCACATTGTGAGGATGTTGCACTTGAAGCAAGGGGCGTGATGAATGCTGGCGAACGTGCAAAAGAATTAGGCTTTTATGGCATCATGAATGCTGTTGAGGATGTAATTATTGCAAGAGATATAGTACTTGCCAAGAATACAGGAGCAAGACTCCATATCTGCCATTGTTCAACAGAGGATAGTGTAAGAATGATTAAGCTTGCCAAAGAAGATGGACTTAAGGTGACTGCTGAGGTTACACCACATCATTTTACATTAACTGAGGATGATGTTAATGGAGATGATGCTAATTTCAAGATAAAGCCTCCTCTTAGAAGCAGGAAGGATATGAATACATTAAAGGAAGGCCTTCAGGATAATATAATCGAGGTTATTGCTTCTGACCATGCACCTCATCATATGACAGAGAAAGCAAGGCCATTTGAGGATGCTCCATTTGGTGTGACATCGTTAGAGACTGCATTTGCCGTATCTTACACAGAGCTTGTAGATACAGGAGTGCTTACACTTTCACAGATGATTGAGAAAATGAGTTATAATCCTTCAAAGATACTCGGAATTGACAAGGGTACACTTATGGAAGGAAAGGCTGCTGATATAACAATAGCTGATTTATCTGATGAGTATGTTATTGACAGCAGTAAGTTTGCATCAAAAGGAAAGAATACTCCATTTAACGGCAAGAAGGTTAAAGGAAGAATAAGATATACAATTTCCGGAGGTAAGGTTGTTTATTCTTACCATGACGGAATTGAAAGCATAATAGATAAAGATATTCCTAAGTTATAATTTAAAAATATAAACATAGATGAAAGGTTGGACATAAGAATGATTAATAAACTTGTTAAAAAAATTAGCGAACAGAATGCACCTGTTGTAGTAGGACTTGACCCTATGCTTAAGTATGTGCCTGAGCATATTCAGAAAGCAGCATATGAGCAGTACGGAGAGACACTTAAAGGGGCAGCAGAAGCTATATGGCAGTTTAACAAAGCTATTATCGATAATATCTATGATATAGTTCCAGCAGTTAAGCCACAGGTTGCCATGTATGAGCAGTTTGGACTTGAAGGAATGGAAGCATTTAAAAAGACGGTAGATTATTGCCATGAAAAGGATATGGTAGTAATCGGTGATGTTAAGAGAGGAGATATCGGTTCAACATCTGAGGCATATGCAGTGGCACACCTTGGTAAAGTACAGGTTGGCTCTAAGAAAATAGCTGCATTTGATGAGGATTTTGCGACTGTTAATCCATATCTTGGCTCTGATGGAATTAAGCCTTTTATTAATGTATGCAAAGAAGAGAATAAGGGTATCTTTATTCTTGTTAAGACATCTAACCCATCAAGTGGAGAATTTCAGGACAGACTTATTGATGGTAAGCCATTATATGAGCATGTTGGTGCAAAGGTTGCAGAATGGGGAGAAGAGTGCATGGGCGATAATTACAGTTATGTAGGTGCTGTAGTTGGAGCAACATATCCTGAAATGGGACGTACATTAAGAAAGATAATGCCTAAGGCATATATACTTGTTCCAGGATACGGTGCACAGGGCGGAAAGGCTGAGGATTTAAAGGCATTCTTTAATGAGGACGGTCTTGGTGCTATAGTAAACAGCTCAAGAGGAATTATTGCAGCATATAAGAAAGAAGAATATGCAAAGTTTGGCGAAAAGAATTTTGCCGAGGCTTCAAGACAGGCTGCTATTGATATGATTAATGATATTAATGGAGCTCTTGGAAAGTAATAATTATATATTGCAGATAATCGGATACAGAATGGAGATAATATGTCAGTTAGAGAAAAGGCAGTAATAAAGTCAGCAAATAAATTAGCAGACGGTGTTTACGAAATATGGTTTGAAACAAGGAATATAGCGGCAAGTGCTATACCGGGACAGTTTATATCAGTTTATTCCAATGATGGTTCAAGACTTCTTCCAAGACCAATAAGTATATGTAAGATTGAAGGCAATGATTTAAGAATCGTATACAGAGTTGCAGGAAAAGGAACAGATGAATTTTCTAAGATGAAGGCAGGAGAGACTCTGGATATTCAGGGACCTCTTGGAAATGGATATGTTATTGAAGATATATTTAAGTCTGTTGAAAATGAAGGTAGAAAGATAAATAAAGCTATCTTATTTGGTGGAGGCATTGGTGTGCCACCTATGCTTGAATTAAGCAGACAGCTTGAATGTGATAAAGAGATAGTTTTAGGATACAGAGACAGCCAGACATTTTTAAAGGATGAGTTTGAAGAAAATGGACATGTTACTATTGCAACAGAGGACGGAAGCATAGGAACTAAAGGCAATGTACTTGATGCAGTAAGAGAGAATAATATAACAGGTGATATTATTTTTGCATGCGGACCAACACCAATGCTGAGAGCTATTAAGAAATATGCAGTTGATAATGATATTCCTTGCTATTTATCACTTGAAGAGAAAATGGCATGTGGTATAGGGGCATGTCTTGCATGTGTATGCAAATCAACCGGCAAGGACGAACATTCCCAGGTTAATAATAAGAGAGTATGTAAAGAAGGACCTGTATTTAATGCAAAGGAGGTAGAACTGTAATGAGTGATGTTAATATGTCAGTCAATGTGGCAGGAGTGGATTTTAAGAACCCTGTGACAGTTGCTTCCGGAACATTTGGTTCAGGAATGGAATATAGTGAATATGTGGATTTAAACAGACTTGGCGCTGTTACAACAAAGGGTGTGGCTAATGTACCATGGCCTGGTAATCCTACGCCAAGAATAGCAGAGACTTATGGCGGCATGATTAATGCCATAGGACTTCAGAATCCGGGACTTGATACATTTGTTAACAGAGACATACCTTTTCTTAAGAAGTATGATACAAGAATAATTGTAAATGTGTGTGGAAAAACAGAAGAAGATTACGTAGATGCTGTTGAAAAGTTAAGCGAACAGCCTGTTGATATGCTTGAGATTAATATCTCATGCCCTAATGTTAAAGAGGGTGGAATAGCATTTGGTCAGGTTCCAGCATCAGCAGAAAGAATAACCAAGGCTGTAAAGGCAGTTGCTAAAAAGCCTATAATCATGAAGTTAAGTCCTAATGTTACGGATATTACAGAGATGGCTAAAGCTGTAGAAGCAGGCGGTGCGGATGCTGTTTCTTTGATTAATACACTTACAGGAATGAAGATTGATATTAACAGAAGAACATTTGCAGTAGCAAATAAGACAGGTGGTTTATCAGGCCCAGCAATAAAGCCGGTTGCTGTAAGAATGGTATATCAGGTTGCTAATGCAGTTAAGCTTCCTATTATCGGAATGGGTGGAATTGCAACAGCTGAGGATGCGCTTGAGTTTATTATGGCAGGTGCGACAATGGTATCTGTCGGAACAGCTAATTTTAATGACCCTATGACTACAATTAAGGTTATAGACGGTATTGAAAATTATTGTATCAAAAATGGCGTGAAAGATATTAATGAATTGATTGGATGCGTCAGATAAAAGGAGATTTTAATGGGTGATATAATAGAATACGTACCTAATATGTATGCTACATTTTGGGCATTGGTGCCACCTCTTGTAGCGATTATTCTTGCGCTTATTACTAAGGAAGTATACAGCTCGTTATTTATAGGTATTGTTATAGGCGGATTGTTCTATGGAAATATATTTCAGACAGGGTTCAGCGCAGAAAAATCAATACTTCATATATTTGAAGACGGAATAGTAGGCGTACTTTCAGATCCGTATAATGTAGGAATACTAATATTCTTAGTTGTACTCGGAATTATGGTAAGTATGATGAATAAAGCCGGAGGATCGGCAGCATTTGGACAATGGGCAGGAAAGCACATTAAAACAAGAGTTGGAGCGCAGTTATCGGCTGTTTTACTTGGAGTGCTTATTTTCATAGATGATTATTTTAACTGTCTTACAGTCGGAAGCGTAATGAGACCGGTAACAGATAAACATAATGTTTCAAGAGCAAAGCTTGCATATCTTATTGATGCAACAGCAGCACCGATATGTATAATAGCTCCAATATCTTCATGGGCAGCCGCTGTAACAGGTTTTGTTGAGGGTGAGGATGGATTTGCTATATTTGTAAATGCAATACCATATAACTATTATGCATTACTTACTATTGTTGCCATGCTTACATTTGTTTTATTAAGGGTTGATTTCGGACCAATGGCAGTGCATGAAGCTAATGCTGCAAAGGGTGATTTATATACAACAGAGGACAGACCATATGCAAATGTTTCCGCTGATGTTATAAAGGGAAGAGGAAAGGTTATTGACCTTATGTTTCCTATAATAACACTTATTATATGCTGTATTATCGGTATGATTTATACAGGAGGTTTCTTTAGCAGAACAGGCTTTATTGATGCATTTTCCGGAAGTGATGCTTCAGTTGGATTAATGCTTGGAAGCTTTTTTGCACTTGTAATTACTATAGTATTCTATTCAGTGAGAAAAGTGCTTAATTTTACAGAGTGCTGTAACTGTATTCCTGAAGGATTTAAGGCAATGGTTCCTGCAATACTTATACTTACATTTGCATGGACATTAAAAGCCATGACAGACAGTCTTGGTGCTAAGGAATATGTTGCAGGACTTGTAAGCGGAGTCTCAGGAGTATGGCTAAGTTTATTCCCAGCGATTATATTTATAATCGGTGCGTTTCTTGCTTTTGCAACAGGAACTTCATGGGGAACATTTGGCATACTTATACCTATAGTTGTAAGTACATTTTCAGGCACTAATCATACAATGATGATAATATCAATATCAGCATGTATGGCAGGAGCAGTATGTGGAGACCATTGTTCACCGATTTCGGATACAACAATTATGGCATCAGCCGGAGCACAATGTAATCATATGAATCATGTGTCTACACAGCTTCCTTATGTTATTGTTGTTGCAGTTGTATCGTGCATAACATATATAATTGCAGGTTTTGTACAGAGTCCGGTTATTCCGCTTATTATAGGTGTTGTACTGATGATAGGTACTATTGTAGGAATCGGATGCATAACTAAGAATAAGGAATAAGCATATAAATTAAATGGAGATTTAATAAATGCGGGCTAAGAATATAAAGGGAAGTGTTATATTACTGCTTGCTGCATTTATATGGGGAACAGCATTTGTTGCACAGACAAGTGGCGCGGAGCTTGTGGGAACTTTTACGTTCAATTCAAGCCGCTCATTTGTAGGTGCAACATTTCTTTGTATAGTGATAGCAGTAATGAACCTGATAAACAGGAAGAAAAATGATAAGATAAAGAACAAGATAAAAAATAATAATGAGTTAAATTGCACCGGGATAAAGAGTACCGGTATAGATAGCAGAAGAACCAAGTGGCCGGTCAAAGGTGGTATAGTATGCGGAATAGTATTATGTATGGCTATGGCATTACAGCAGTATGGAATAAGTATTTATCCTGAGGGAGTTGCAGCTTCAGGAAGGGCCGGATTTCTTACAGCAACTTATGTTGTTATGGTCGCGGTATTCTCTGTTTTTCTTGGAAAGAAGCTGCATGTTTCTATAATTATATCGACTATAGTATGTGTTATCGGAATGTATTTGTTATGTCTGTCTGGAGGCATGTCAGGCATTTATATGGGGGATGTATGCGAGCTTTTGTGTGCAGTATGTTTTACAGGACATATTCTTGTGATTGAACATTTTAGCAGTGAGGACAGCATTAAACTGTCATGTATACAGTTTCTTGTGTGTGGCATCATATCTGCAATTATTATGGTTATGTTTGAGAATGTTGATATACATAATCTGATAGGGGCAGCGCTTCCTATATTGTATGCCGGAGTTATGTCGAGCGGAGTTGCATACACTCTTCAGATGGCAGGCCAGAAGTATGTTACGGCTTCGGTGGCATCCATTGTGATGAGCCTTGAATCTGTATTTGCAGCATTAGCAGGCTGGATTCTTCTTAATGAGGTGTTAAGCATCAGGGAAATTGCCGGCTGTGTGCTTGTGTTCGCGGCGGTTTTGCTGGCGCAGATGCAGGGGAGTGAAGGGGAAGCTGGATGTTGACAATGTATAGTGATATATAGTAATATATCTATATTATAAATATATTACAGCATAGGGGTTTTAAATTTGCATTCTGTTGGTAGGATAAATAAGGAAATTTACAGGTGTATTAAAGAAGATATACTTACAGACGAAGTTGTTATAACTAATAATCAGATTCAACATATTATGGATAGACATCCAAATGACTATGAAAGATTTTCTGCTTATTTTGGGGAAATTGTAAAAAATCCTGATTATATCATAGAAGCAAACAGACCTAATACTGCATTATTGTTAAAAGAAATAATAGAAAACTGAGAAGTGTTTAAAACAGTATTAAGATTGGCAACATCAGATGAAAATCCAGATTATAAGAATTCTATTATCACATTTATGAAAATTGATGAAAAAGAATGGAATCGTTTATTAAGAAACAAAACTATTCTTTACAAAAAAGAATAAAAACTTTATAATATACATACAGTAAGGGAGAAACTATTTGAGGTGGAAGAATTCGTACGATCCACACGCCGATGGTAATGACAGGGGAAACCCGAGAGATGCAGGAGAAACGTACGCCTGCCAAATAGTTTCTTCATACTATATAATTAGAATATGAGCAGATAACAGCCACCAATCGAGAGATTGGTGGCTGTTATATATCTGCATTATAAACGTTATAACAACAATTCAGCGTATGCGTGTTATAACTTTTTAATTATACTGGTGATACTAATTTGGTAAATATAATAAATAAAGCTTATTAGAAGATGCCTCTAACTTAAAGTATCCATCGCCTACTTCATTTGTTACAACATTGTCAGGAGCTTCAACACGCTTGCCATTCCAAGATTGAGCTAAAGTAGATTGAACAAATGTATATCCTTTCAGCATTTGAAAAATCAGGTTCAGCACTTATGGTAAAAATTATGTATAGTTAAATTAACAACTATTGTTTCCAAAAATATAATTTAATCAAAAGAATGACTTATTATATTTTATGATATAATTCATTCGGGTTAAAATAAATTTATGGAAAGGAAGTTATAAGATATGGAATTTTCAGAGGTAATCAAAAACAGATATTCATGTAAAAAATTTAGTAATAAAAAGGTGGATAAAGAAAAATTAGATGCCATTTTAGAAGCCGGAAGAGTGGCTCCTACAGCAAAAAATCTTCAGGAACAGCATATATATGTTGTGCAGTCTGAAAGTGGATTGGAAACAATAGATAAGGTAACACCTTGTCGTTACAATGCGCCAACTGTTTTAATTGTTGCCTATAATAAAAATAATGTATTTACTTATCCCGGAGAAAAAAGAGACTCAGGAATTGAGGATGCTACCATTGTTGCAACACACATGATGTTAGCAGCATATAATGAAGGGGTTGACAGCTGCTGGATTAACTTTTTTAATCCTGATGAATTGGCTAAGGCATTCAATCTGCCTGATGATGAAGAAGTTTTAATGCTTCTAGACCTTGGAATTGCGGATAAGGATGCATCACCATTTCCAAATCATAACAGCAGAAAATCATTAACAGACACAGTTAAATACATCTAAGATTATTGTCTGTACATGACTTTTTAATAAATAACAATACAACATTAGTAATCATTATAAAATACGGAGACTACGATTGTCGATAGTCTCCGTATTTATTAATTTATCATGTTATCTATAATAGTTTTCCTTTTTGTTGACAATAATTGCATAAAAAAGATTGATAAATTTTAAACGAACGCTTGCATCGTACATTGATGTACGATGTACAATCATTATAAATAAACGTGAGACAATTACATAATGAGGAGGTACATTTATGAAGAAGATATTAGGATGTTTTATGGCATTTATAATGATTATCGGTCTTCTGCCGGGTTTATCTGTAACGGTAAATGCAGCAGATAGTGTTGTCAGCTATAACATATGGGTTGGGGAAGAAGAGGTGACTAGTGATAATCTTTCAGGTACCGGCTGGACCTATGAACCGGAAAGCGCAACTCTTACATTGAATGATTATTCATATTCGGGAGATGGATACTCTTCGGCAGGAATCTATTCAAAAAATGCCTTAAAAATTGAATTGATAGGAATTAATTCGGTTACCTGTAATTCTAATTCCAGTGGATGGGCATGTGGCATCCGTGTGATAGGCACGATAAATTCAGTAGGAACATTAACAATTAGTGGTAACGGAACGCTTAATGTGACCGGAGGCACAGGCTATACCAGCCATGGACTTAGTGCAGAAAATATAATAATTGAGAGTGGAACGGTCAATGCTACAGGAAGGGAGGCTTCTGGAAGCAGTGGAATCTATGCGGCCGGAACATTTACAGTAAATGGAGGAGAAGTAACTGCTACAGCAAGTACTTCTAGTGCCGGAACTAGCAGAGGAATAGAATGTGACAACTTTATATTGAATAACGGAGAAGTAACTGCTATAGCAGGAGAAGCATCAAGCAGCAGTTATGGAATTCAGGCTGAAAAAACAATGTCCCATAATATGGGAAGATTGTCTGCTAAGGGAGAGACATGTGCATATATCGTTTCAGGAACAAGATATGGACAGGCTTCAACATTTTTAACAGAATCAAAAGACGGTAGTTTATCAGCAGCAGATTTTATATTTACAAAACCTGATTGTACTTATAACGGACAGGCAAAGCCGGCAGTGATAACACCAAAAACAGGAATTGACTGTGGAAAAATTACTGTGAAATACTATATTGTAAATGCAGATGGAACAGTAGAGAATAATCCATGTGATAGTGTGCCTGCGAAATTAGGAACATATAAGGTCAAGATTGATGTCGCTCAGAATGACAAATATAATTTGGCAACAGATTTAACTGACGATTCATGGACTTATACTATTGATTATGGCTTTGGTCTGGAAAATATGTATGAAGTGACAGGAGTTGGTGACAGTTGCTGGATAGGTTCCAAGAATACCACGAACAAAGTTATAATAATGGCAAGCGAAGGATATCAAATTGGAAAAACTACAGACGATTTAGTTAATGCTCAGGTCGATTTTTCTTTTGAAGATACGGATAAGAGTATAAAATGCAGCTTTTACTTAAAGGATAAGGAAAATGGAGCAATATATTTCGTGGAAAAATATTATGACATTGATTTACAAGCTCCTGTTATCAGACGTGTAGGAGAGGATGAATCATTATCAGACGGAAAATATTGTGAAAAGTTGGAATTTACGGTGAAAGATGATAATCTTGCTTATGTGGCAGAGAATACTGTGGATGGACTCGACTATTTTGATATAGAGGAAGAAAAGCATGTATTAGGAGTAGGAACACATACAATAATTGCGCAGGACAAGGCAGGAAATGTAACAAAGGTTACTGTAACTGTTGTATCGGCTCATCAGTATGAGATAAATTATGAATGGAGTGATGATTTTACAGCTTGTATGGCAACAAAAATCTGTGAGAATTGTAATGATAAAATAGAAGAAATTGTAAAGACCGATACAAGAATTACACAGTATCAAAGATGTACTGAACCGGAGCTGACTACTTATACAGCAGTATTTACAAAAGAAGGATTTGAAGAGCAAAAGAAAATATTAGAAACAAAACCGGCACTTGGACATATACTTAATGCAGATGATGGAGACTGCACTACACCTGTAACATGTGCAAGATGTTATGTAATTGTGGTGCCGGCAAAAGAGCACGATTTTAACGGAACTATGAAGTCTGATGCAAGCGGACATTGGAAGGAGTGCCTAAATGATGGCTGCACTCAGATAGAAAAGAGTGCACATACACCTGATATTGAAGCAGCAACAGAAAATGAAGATCAGGTATGCAAGGATTGTGGTTATGTATTGGAAGCAAAGTTGGGACATATACATAAACTTCATCTTGAGTATATTAAGGAAAATCCTTCAACCTGCATGGAAAATGGAAATAAGGCATATTATAGATGTATCGATGATAAGCAGTGTTTCTTAGATGAAAATGCAGAGAAATCTATATCTGAATCGGTATTGATTATTCCTGCCATGGGTCATAAAGCCGGTGACTGGATAATTGATAAGAAAGCCAGCGTAACAGAAGCAGGAAGAAGACATAAAGAGTGTACAGTATGTAAGGAAGTTCTGAAAACAGAGGAAATTGAGAAATTGCAGCCGGTTCTTTATAAGGTACTTGAAGGAGCAGATGGAACTTATACAATCAATGCAGATTTAAGTTATGCACTTCGTATAGAAGGAGAACTCGGTAAGTTTGTTAATGTTGAGGTTGACGGAATGGTAGTTGATGGCAGGTACTATAATACCAAGAGTGGTTCTACGATTATCACTTTTACAAAAGAATACCTTGAAAGCCTTTCTATCGGAAAACATATTGTGAAGGTGAATTATACAGACGGTT
>OJAW01001803.1_pt1 | contig 11725 bp, 7 predicted proteins | sample 1589151 | NCBI WGS metagenome assembly OJAW01 (sample SAMN03283290) | human gut metagenome | biome: human-associated habitat; material: feces | host: Homo sapiens | place: Peru | collected 2012 | reverse complement strand
AGTCTTATCGTGCAAGCACGAACGACTTTTTGACCTTTTGACCCTGATATCATATAATATAACACATGATATGGTTTACATAACAGAGAAAGAAAAAATATTTGTTATAAAATCATAAAAATGTTGAATAAACACGACAATTGCAAAAATAACGACTGCAACTTGCAAAAAAGATGGTAAAAACTGTCGAGATGTGTAGAAAAATAAATGTGCATAAATATGTGAAAAATGTGGATTTTTAGAAATATTAAATGCGTTATTTTATTGTTTTGCAAGTTTTCTGTCATATAAAAATGCAAGTTTTAATTCTAAAAAAATATATACACTGAGTGATACAAACACATATTATGTAAACTAATACACAAGCTGATTGGAAACAAATAATAAAAATCCGGTCATAAAATGCAATGTGCCTGCGAATTATATATAGGGATTATACTTGAATTGTTAAGATAAATTGTCAAAATAAATCGTAAAATTTAAAGAAATTTTAAAAGAAATATGATTGTTACCTATTTTATATATAGTAGTGATGTGATAAAATAAACACAAAATATTGTTGTTTCTTTAAAGGAGGAAGCATGATGTGGGCATATGAAAGTGTTTTTTATCAGATATATCCATTGGGGTTTTGCGGAGCACCGTTTGAAAATGATGGGATTGAAGCGTCACGAATTTTAAAGGTCATTGACTGGATCCCGCATATTAAAAAGGTTGGGGCCAATGCGGTTTATTTTTGCCCGGTGTTTGAATCGGATACACATGGATACAATACTAGGGATTATTCCAAAATTGATTGCAGGCTCGGAAGCAATGCTGATTTTAAAAAAGTCTGTGATGCATTGCATCAGGAAGGAATCAAGGTGATCCTGGATGGTGTGTTCAATCACGTTGGCCGTGGTTTCTGGGCTTTTCAGGATGTGCTGAAAAATAGAGAAAATTCAGCATACAGGGACTGGTTTTATCGTATAGATTTCGGCGGTAATTCCAATTACAACGATGGCCTCTGGTATGAAGGCTGGGAGGGCAATTACGATCTTGTCAAGCTCAATTTGCGCAATGATGCCGTGAAAAATCATATTATGGAATGCGTGGAGGGCTGGATCAGGGAATTTGATATTGACGGTTTGAGACTGGATGTTGCATATTGTCTGGATCATGACTTTGTCAGACATCTGCGCTGGTTCTGTGATCAGAAAAAAGCGGATTTCTTCCTCGTCGGAGAAATGCTGCACGGTGATTACAATCAGATGGTCAATGACTCCATGCTGCATTCAGCCACTAATTATGAATGCTACAAAGGATTATATTCCAGCTTTAACAGCATGAACATGTTTGAAATCAATCATTCACTGCTTCGTCAGTTCGGTCCGGAAAATTGGACGCTGTACAAAGGAAAACACCTGTTATCATTTGTTGATAATCACGATGTAAGCAGGATTGCCAGCAATCTGACCAATGAAAAGCATCTGCCTCTGATCTATGCGCTGATGTTCGGAATGCCCGGCATCCCCTGTGTATATTACGGAAGTGAATGGGGTGCAAAGGCTGACAAGAGTGAAGGTGATCCGGCTCTTCGTGCCTGCTTTGATAAACCGGAATACAATGAACTGACAGAATGGATCCACAAGCTGAGTGAAGCCAAAAAGCACAGTAAGGCTCTCAATTATGGGGATTTCAGATCGGTTGTACTGACCAACAAGCAGTGTATTTTTGAAAGAAAATGTGATGATGAGCGGGTTTTGGTTGCGATTAATGCAGACAGCGAAAGCTATACGGCTCATTTTGATGCAGGGTGTGGCATGGCGGTAGATATGATCACCGGTAAGGCACATGATTTTGGAGGAGGAAGTGAGCTTCCGGCATATAGTGCAGCTTTCTGGAAAATGGAAAAATAGACCGGTTCTGTTTGCAGAAAGAGAAAGGATATTATGAAGGAACAACAGCCTGTTATTACAGTGAAAAATCTGTACAAGATATATAAAGTGGGAGATACAAAGGTGAGGGCATTAAACGGTGTCAGCTTTGATATCCGTCGTGGTGAGTTTTGCGCGATCGTCGGTGCTTCCGGATCCGGAAAATCTACCTTATTAAATATGCTTGCCGGATTGGAAAAGCCTACCAAGGGTGAAATTGTCATCGCAGGTGAGCATATGGAGACCAAATCAGAGAATGCTCTGGTGGCATTTCGCCGGGAGCATATCGGTTTTATTTTTCAGTCATTCAATCTGCTGTCAACGATGAATGCAGTTGAAAATATTGCGTTGCCGCTTACCTTTCAGGGAATGGATAAGGAAAAGAGAACCAGACTGGCGCAAAAGGCGATCAAGATGGTAGGGCTGGAAAAATATGGTAAACACAAGCCGACACAGATGTCAGGCGGTCAGCAGCAGCGTATCGGTGTCGCCCGCGCGCTGGTGGTTGATCCGGAAATTATTTTTGCTGATGAACCGACCGGTAATCTGGATTCCAGAACATCCGAAGAAATCATGGGACTTATGAGAAAGGTTGTAGAGGAAAAAGGACAGACCCTGATCATGGTTACGCACGATAATCATCTGGCAGAATATGCAGACCGTATTTTTCACATTAAGGATGGAAAGATTTTAAAAATAGAAGACAGACGACCGGAGTCAAAAGCGGTCTTGGACACAATATCATAAATGTGCAGTATATGTTAACGTGGAGATTAAAAATGAAGGATGGAATGAAGATGAAAAAAACATGGGGAAAACGAAATGTTAAAAGAAAATTTAACAAAGCAAAATTAGCGGCGCTGACATTGGCTGTGGCAATGACGGCAACTGAGATTTCGGCTCTTTTTGGAGGAATGACAAGCCCGGTTTTTGCGACAGAGCTGTCAGGACTTCCAGCGGTTGGAACTGTTGCTGGCGGTACAATAACTCCGGAAACAGGAAATGATTACAATAAGAGCACGACTGATGACGGCAAAAAAGATACCACAGATACCAAAGATCCCAACAAAAAAGACGATAGCAAAAAAGACGATAAAACGACCACAGACGATGCCACGGATGATACAAAGGATACCACTCCGATCAGTACTAGCGATTTTATCATGGTAGGCGGTGACTGGGTGACACCGACTGCTGTATACGGACAGACGGTTAATGTGGTACTTCCGGTTGTTAATATGTCGATTACCGGACTTACCAATGTCATTGTGACACCGGTGATCGCATCTGACAGCAAGGAATGGCCGTTTGAAATCCAGACAAGCGGATATACCCAGACAATTCCGGATCTTCCCGGAAAAGGAAACGGACAAAATGATATGGATCGCCGCCGGGAGCTGACATGGACCTTCAAGACAAGAGCGGATGTGTTGAACGGTTATTACAAAATCCCGTTTGATGTGATTTATTACAGTGGTGATTCCTATGAAAAGGCTACACTGACAACATGGGTGAGGGTCATTGGTGCGCCGGGCAGCGGACAGCTGACTGACGGTGGATCTGCTTTGTCAACACCGCGTGTTATTATCACGGGATTTGACACGGTTCCGAGTGAAGTGCATGCAGGAGATACATTTACACTGACTCTTCATCTTAAAAATACATCCAAGAGGACGGCTGTATCCAACATGCAGGTGGATCTGACTACGCCCTCTGCCGGAACGGATACGTCTTCTACTTATGAGGCATTCCTTCCGACCAGCGGTTCCAATACTCTTTATGTAGAACGTATTGGCGCTAATTCTACGGAAGATGTTTCTATAGAAATGACTGCAAAAGCAGATCTGTCCCAGAAACCTTACGCAATATCAGTCAACATGGCTTATGAGGATTCAAATTATGCCGCATATACAGCCAAGGCAGATGTTTCTATCCCGGTCAACCAGGATGCGCGCTTTGATGTCGGCAGCATGGAAATCATGCCGACTGATATTACTGTCGGAGGACAGAGCAATGTAATGTTCAGTATTTACAACACAGGTAAGACAACCCTTTACAATGTACAGGTTAAATTTGAGGCCGACTCTATTACAGAGACCAGCAGCTTTATCGGAAAGATCGATCCCGGTGCAACAGGTAATGTTGATGCAATGATCGAAGGCGCAGCCGCAACCATGGATGACGGAACAGTAAAGGCTGTTATATCATATGAAGATGACGCCGGAAATGTTTCTACACAGGAAGAGACTTTTACTTTATTTGTATCTGAAGAAAGTTATGATGATTTTGATTACAGTGATATGCCCGCGGAAGATGAGGAAAGCGGAAATTCCCATGTAGGACTGATTATTGCCATTGTGATTGTTGTGATCATTGCGGCTGTCGTTGCAGCTGTTATTATCCTCAAAAAGAGAAAAAAGAAAAAAGAGCAGAAGGAATTAGAGGATGAACTGTCAGATGACGATGACACAGAGACAGATGACGGTACAGAGACAGAAGGCGAGAAGGAGCAGGAAGCTGCAGAAAACGATTCCGCAGATGAAGATTAACAGTCCGGAAAAGGAGATGTTTTATGAAGTTTCTGGATTTGCTGAGGCTTAGTACCAGCAATTTATTTAAAAGAAAATTAAGAACCGCGCTGACGATTCTTGGTGTTATGATCGGTGTTGCGTCTATTGTGGTCATGGTATCTCTCGGACTTGGACTGAGCCGTTCGGTCACAGAGGATGCTGCAAACTATGGAAGTCTTAACAGTGTGCAGGTCACGGATGCGTCCAATGGTTATTTTTATATGGGCAATGATTCTCAGACTGATAAAGATGAAAACAAGCGTCTGGATGATGATGCGATCGCCGAATTGGAGGCACTGCCCAATGTGACGCGTGTTGTCCCCATGCTTAGTATGGATGTGCTGATTAAATGTGGTGCTTATGAAGGATATTGTACCCTGTACGGTGTTCCGGACGGATATCTGGAAACCCAGAATGTCAAACTGGCAGAAGGCACCTTTCCATCTGAAAATGGCGGCATGCTCAATGTTATGTATGGCAATATGGTCATTTCGCAGATGAGCAATCAAAAGACACAGAGTGGATATTGGTATGACGGTACTCTTCCGGATATTGACCTTATGAAGGATACGGTACTTTTTATTCTGGATCAGGATGCTTACTGGCAGTATCAGAACGGCGGAACCGCTGAGGACGGTACGGCAGTGGCAATGCCCAAAAAACATCTGTTCCAGGCAAGCGGTATCGTGGCAGGCGGTCCGGATGATTACAATTCTTACAGTTATGACATATACTGCAATATTGATGATCTGATGGCTGTTGTGAAAAAAGATTTTAAAAATAAGACAGTTCCCGGACAGCCCACAACGGCATCCGGAAAGCCCTATAAGCAGTTATTTTATTCGAAGCTTATTGTAGAAACCGATTCCATGGATCATGTATCGGAGCTGCAAAAGGAGATCAGCAGCCTCGGATATAGTGCATATAGTGATGCCGACTGGATCGCCCAGCAGCAAAAAACGATGGGTTACATCCAACTGGTTCTCGGCGGAATTGGTGCGGTTTCTCTACTGGTAGCGGCAATTGGTATTGCCAATACCATGATGATGTCGATTTACGAAAGAACCAAAGAGATTGGAATTATGAAGGTATTAGGCTGCGATATGCGTAATATCCAGGGGATGTTTTTGATGGAAGCCGGCTTTATCGGATTGATCGGTGGTGTTGCCGGTCTTTTGATCAGTTATATTCTCTCGGTCATTGTCAATGCTGTTGTAAAAAATATGGGATCGGATATGGGACTGAGTGGAGGTATTTCCTACATCCCACCGTGGCTTGCGCTGGCATCGCTTGTGTTTGCCGTTTTAGTCGGAATGATAGCCGGATTCTTCCCGTCACTTCGTGCCATGAAGCTCAGCCCGTTAGCTGCAATCCGCAATGAATAGGATCGACAAAAAATATCTGAAATTCAGGAAATGAAAATTGCGTGAACCGTTTTGCGGTCTGCGCAATTTTTTTGTTGTAAAAAACGTTTTTTAGGTAAATTGTCTCATAAGTAATAATAAAAATTGTATTTTTTATTATGGAACAATGTCCGGCTTTATGATATACTTTATGTAGTATTTAGGTACATGACTGCATCAGGCACAATGAGAGATACCGGGGAATACAAATATTGGATATAGGGGCGAAGAAAAATGCAGGATAACGGAATGGACGCAGCAAGAAAAGCAGCAGAAGAGGCAGCAAGAAAAGCAGCGGCAGCAGCAGCTATGAAGGCAGCAGCAGAGGCCGGTGGCGATGAGGCTGCACAAAGACAGGCAAAGCAGGCAAGAGAAGCTTTGGCAAGAGCAAAGCAGGAACAGCATCAGGCACAGCAGCAGGTTCAAAATGCCGGTGAAGGCAACAAGGCCGGTTCCGCAGAAGAAGCCAAGCGCCAGTCAACAGAAATCGCCGCTAAGAGAAGAGCGGTTGATGCATCAATAAGAGTCGCAGAAGAAGTAGCAAGACAGGCTGCACATGAGGCAGTAGAAAAAGGATCCAGCGAAAAGGATGCTGCAAGAAAGGTTATGGAAGAGGAGACGATCCGCAAGGCGATTACCGAATCTACCAAGCAGCTTGCAGAAGAGGTTGCCAAACGTGTTGCAGATGAAAATAATGCAAAGGTAGCAGGAATTGTCAAAAAGTGTGATGAAGTTGTACAAAAGGCAAAGGCAGATACCAGGGAAAAGGCTGAATCCGATGCCAGGACACAGCTTTCGGATATGCTGATCAAAGCTCAGGAAGATACGGAAAAGTCTATCAAAGAGCTTATGGATAAGACAGAAGAGGCTGCCAAAAAGAAATGTGAAGAAAGCACAGCCGGTGCGAAAAAGGCACAGGAGACTGCAGAGGCAGATGCCCAGAAGAAATTAGAAGAAAAACAGGAAGCTGCCAGAAAGAAATATGAGGAGATCCTGGCAGAAGCCAAAAAGAATTATGAAGAGACTGTAGCATCTTCCAAAAAGGAATGTGAAGATACGATCGCAGCAAGCCGTGAAAAATGCACATTGTCTATCCAAAATGCAGAGGAAACGGCAAGAACTGCCATTGAAGCTACCAGAGCCAAGGCAGAGGCAGAGGGAAAGGCCAAGATCCTTGCGCTTAAGACCAAGGCAGAGGCAGAAGCTAATGCTGCAATTGCTGACAAGGTAAAAGCTGCGGAGGAGGTTGCCAAGGTAAAGGCATCCGAAGAGATCCGCAAGGCAGAAGCAGAAACCGCCAATCGTGTGGAAGAGATCGTCAGACAGGAGATCTTCAAGAAAGCCGTAGATGAAGCAGTTGATGCCATGGGCCAGATAGAAGCTGACAAGGCAAGAAAAGCTGAGGAAGAAAGAATCCGTCGGGAAGCAGAGGCAGAGCGCCTGAGAAAAGAAGCAGAGGCCAAGGCCAAGGCCGAAGCTGAGGCTGAAGCGCGTCGAATTGAAGAAGAGCGCCGCAGAAAAGAAGAAGAAGCCAAGGCAAGGGCTGAAGCGGCAGAAAAACAGCGCAAGGCGGCTGAAGCACTTGCTTTCAAACAGATACAGGAAGAAGAAAGAAGAAAAGCTGCGGCAGCCGGCGTGACAACAGCTCAGAGTGGACCGAGCGCGGCAGCAGTTGCGGCAGTCAGGGCAGCAACGTCTACCCAGCCTGGTATGACATCCACTCAGCCTGGTATGACATCTACCCAACCCGGTATGACATCTACCCAGCCCGGTGCAATGTCCACCCAACCCGGAAAGCCTACCATCACAATGCCCGGCGGTGGCGGTAAATTATCCTTTGCCGAGTTTGAGCAGGCAGCTAAAAAACTCAAAATTTTACTGGATAACGGTATTATTTCCCAGGAAGAGTTTGCAGCAGAAAAACAGAGACTGGTTGCCAATATGGAGATTTAAAACCGGTTGATATTACATATGCTATCAGCAGCAATACAAATTCAAAAAGTGTTTTAAAACAGGAGATTGACAAAGATCTCCTGTTTTTTTGTAAAAAAATTAAAATTGGGGCTTTTCAAGTTTAAAACTTTATGCTATTATATGTCTTGTGCCGTGGTGTGGCTCAGCTTGGTAGAGCGCTACATTAGGGATGTAGAGGCCGCAGGTTCAAATCCTGTCACCGCGATCAAACGGAATTCTTTTGCAGAGTTCCGTTTTTTTATTTTAATTTATTTTGTCGCATACAGGCAGACAGCCTTCTGCAAAAGAATGTAGATGAGCGGGTGCCGGAAATGAAAGGAAAAGGGAGATACAGGTATGGAAACATGGTTTTATGTAGTGGACAGCATAGATGGAGATTATGCCAACTTAAAAAGAACAGATATCGAATCGGACGATTTAAAACTCGTAGCCAGAGCGTTGCTGCCGGCTGAGATTGTTGTTGGAAGTCACTTAAAATATGAATTTATGCAGTACATTCTGATGCCGTAAGCACAAAAGGATCTGGGTGTGGGATTTTCTCTGCCTGAGCGACCGGTCGTGGTGGGGCTGCCGCCTCTGTACTGTCACCGGAACATTTCATATCGAATTGCGTAAATTTGTCAGATGCCGGTCTGAGGCTCGGAATTTGTGTCCTTCACTAAATGGACGGTGCCCACCTGGGTGTTCACCATTGGCATACACTCTCTGATCGTCTGCGCCTAGTGGGAGTAAATGCCGCCATCTACGTATTTTCATCGGTAAAGGCACGGAAAATAAAAACGTGTCTACGGCTTGAACGGTTATTTTCCGTGCCAGTCTGTTGTTTTTGGCGGCATTAACTCCCACACGGCTCGACAAAATCGAGTGTATGCCAAAGGCGAACGCCCAGGTGGGCACCGTCCATTTATTGAAGAACACAAATCAATCAAGGGAGCCGAGGACCGGCATCGACAAATTAGCAATTCGATATGCGTTCCGGTGACAGTACAGAGGCGGCAGCCCCACCACGACCGGTCACTCAGGCAGAGAAAATCGGCAACAAACCGAAAACCGTTGCACTAACTATGGAAACAGACAGCAGATTATGGTATAATATCATGAAAAAGTTTGAAGAAAGACTGTTTTTTAAGGAGTATCAGTTAAAATGAGTAAAGAATTAGCAAAGACATATGATCCTCATGGACTTGAGGACCGCATTTACGAAAAATGGCTGCAGAAAAAGTACTTTCATGCAGAGGTGGATCATAGTAAAAAGCCTTTTACAATCGTTATTCCGCCGCCGAATATTACCGGTCAGCTTCATATGGGACATGCTCTGGATAATACCATGCAGGATATCCTCATCCGTTTTAAGAGAATGCAGGGATACAATGCACTGTGGCAGCCGGGTACAGACCATGCCAGCATCGCAACCGAGGTTAAGATTATTGAGACCCTCAAAAAGCAGGGAATTGACAAACATGATTTAGGTCGTGACGGCTTTTTGGAAAGAGCCTGGGAATGGAAAAAAGAATACGGCGGACGTATTATCAGCCAGCTGAAAAAGCTGGGCTCTTCCTGTGACTGGGACAGAGAGCGTTTTACAATGGATGAAGGCTGCAACAAGGCCGTTACCGAAGTTTTTTGCAAGATGCATGAAAAAGGCTGGATCTACAAAGGTGCGCGTATCATTAACTGGTGTCCTGTCTGCAATACCTCTATTTCCGATGCTGAGGTTGAATACGAAGAACAGGCCGGACATTTCTGGCATATCAAATATCCGCTCGTAGATGAAAACGGACAGCCAAGTACAACTGAATTTCTGGAATTTGCTACAACAAGACCTGAGACCATGCTCGGTGATACCGCGGTTGCCGTTCATCCCGATGATGAAAGATACACATATTTACATGGCAGACAGGTATGGCTTCCGATTGTCAACAAGGCTATTCCGGTTGTAGAGGATGCCTATGTTGATATGGAATTTGGTACCGGTGTTGTAAAGATCACACCTGCACATGACCCCAACGACTTTGAGGTTGGCAAGAGACACAATCTTCCGGTTATCAATATCATGAATGATGATGCTACCATCAACGAAAACGGTGGTATTTACGCAGGTATGGACCGTTATGAAGCCCGCGATGCCATTGTTAAGGAGCTTGACAAGGAAGGTCTTTTAGTAAAGATCGAAGATTACAGCCACAATGTCGGAACACATGACAGATGCAAGACCACGGTTGAGCCTCTGGTAAAAGAGCAGTGGTTTGTAAAGATGGATGAGCTGATCAAGCCGGCTGCAGAGGCAGTCAGAAACGGCGAGATCAAACTGGTTCCGGAGCGTATGCAAAAGACATATTTCAACTGGACTGACAATATCAAAGACTGGTGTATCAGCCGTCAGCTCTGGTGGGGACACCGTATTCCGGCTTATTACTGTGATGACTGCGGTGAGACCGTTGTTGCCAAACAGATGCCGGCTGTCTGCCCGAAATGTGGCGGATCACATTTTACACAGGATCCCGATACACTGGATACATGGTTTTCATCTGCACTCTGGCCATTTTCTACTTTAGGCTGGCCGGAAATGACAGAAGATCTCAAATACTTCTATCCGACAGATGTGCTGGTTACCGGATATGATATCATTTTCTTCTGGGTTATCCGTATGATCTTCTCCGGCTATGAACAGATGGGCAAGGCGCCGTTCTCCACGGTACTGTTCCATGGTCTGGTCAGAGATTCCCAGGGACGCAAGATGAGCAAATCCCTCGGAAACGGAATCGATCCGTTGGAAGTCATTGATAAATACGGCGCGGATGCGTTAAGACTGACACTGATCACCGGAAACGCACCGGGAAATGACATGCGTTTCTACTGGGAGCGTGTAGAGGCATCCAGAAACTTTGCAAACAAGGTATGGAATGCATCCCGGTTTATTCTGATGAATATGGATGGAAAGACCATTACAGAGCCGGAAGCAGCAGACTTTACCATGGCAGATAAATGGATTCTTTCTAAGGTAAATACATTGGCAAAAGACGTGACAGACAATATGGACAACTTTGACCTTGGTATTGCATTGCAGAAGGTATATGACTTTATCTGGGATGAGTTCTGTGACTGGTATGTAGAGATCGCAAAATATCGTATCTACCATGCAGAGGAAGATTCACAGTCCGCAAACTGTGCTCTGTGGGTACTTAAGACAGTACTTGGACAGGCACTGAAGCTTCTTCATCCATTTATGCCATTTATCACAGAAGAGATCTACGGAGCACTTGTACCGGAAGAAGAGTCACTGATGATGTCCAGCTGGCCGGTATACAGAGAAGATTGGGAATTCCCATATGCTACAGAAGTTATTGAGCATGTAAAAGCGATCACACGCGGAATCAGAAATATGCGTGCTGAGATGAATGTTCCAAATAACAAACGTACAAAGGTTTATATCATCAGCAAGGATTCAAAAATGCTTACAGCACTTGAAGTATTCAAGGAATCTGTAAAACCGCTGATGTTGGCGAATGATATTATTCTTCACTATGAGAAGAAAGATGTTGCAGATGATGCAGTATCTATCGTTGTTCCGGGAGCAACAGTTTACCTGCCGCTGGAAGACCTTGTAGACTTCGAGCAGGAGAGAGAAAGACTGAAGAAAGAGGAAGAGAGACTCAACAGCGAGATCAAGAGAGCACAGGGAATGCTTGCAAATGAGAGATTCACAAGCAAAGCACCGGCAGATAAGGTTCAGGCTGAGCGTGATAAACTTGAGAAATATACAAAGATGCTTGAGCAGGTAAAAGAGAGAATCGATAGTCTCAGATAACTGTGGGGGGAGAAAAGCTGCAAAAAAGCAGGAAACTGTAAACAGCAGTTTAGA
>OJAW01001802.1_pt1 | contig 11726 bp, 9 predicted proteins | sample 1589151 | NCBI WGS metagenome assembly OJAW01 (sample SAMN03283290) | human gut metagenome | biome: human-associated habitat; material: feces | host: Homo sapiens | place: Peru | collected 2012 | reverse complement strand
TGCCCAGTATAAGGCTATTTAAATTGACTACATAGACTTCATTTTCGTTGGTCAGCAATCTAATAACAAGGATGCCAGCGGTAAGCATATAGGCAATAGAAACGACCATCAGAGCAAATGTTATCCATGATAGTATTGGTAACTGGTATTTATCGTTGACCACAGATAATATTCCTGAGGCTCCCATTATTAAGGTGATTGAAATACTAATACCAATAATGTTAGTCTTGGCTTTGTCTTCAATTTTTTCTTTAATCCTAAGTGTTTCACCGTACTGATCCTCTAGCACTTTCAAATCCAGTTCATTAGAGTTTTCAATATGTGCTAGGATACCTTCTGGCTCGATTTTGTTGCCTTCATCATCTGTGGGATGTATCTTTTCACGCACCTTCAAATTATCCCTGTAATTGGCTATCATAGGGAAAATCGCATCAAAAATCTTACCCATGTGCGTTTGCTCCTGTCATACATTTTACAATAGCTTTGTCAATAGGAAGATTAACGACTGATGCTAACCACCCCCATTCTCCAGTGGGGTTTACCTCTATAAAATAATAAGCACCACCAACTAAAGCTAAATCAATACCGCCAAAGGTCAAATTCAGCTTTTTCATTAACGCAATAATTTGACTAGTAACGCCCCATGGCAACTCAACTGGTATATACTCAAGGTCATCTTTACTCGTTTTTCTCCAATCGCCAGTAATCGATTTTCCATGTTTCATAATTGCCACAGGAAAGATTTGATCTCCAACAACAGTAACTCGCAAGTCCGTCTTGGATTCAAGATAATCTTGGAGAATGATTGGTGCCAATTTTAGATCAGCTTCCAGAAGCTCCTGTCCGCTAATCATTGTAGAATAAGTAAACATTTCTTTTCCATTGTTATAGAACAACGCAGTATCAAGTGATTTTACAATGTACTTCTTTTCTGGACTAATGTTATCTGGTAACACATTTCCAACATAGGTTTCAGGTATAACCATACCGCATTCTTTTGCTATTTTTAGTTGGTACAGCTTATTTTCTGACTGATATACTGATGGCGGATAATTTATCCACTGTGCTTTGTCAAATACAATCATATTTCGAATAAAAGAGCTCCATTGACTGCGTTTCAGTTGCTCTTCCAATGAATAAGCTTTTCCTGTTGTACGATAAAAGACTGGAGCTCTAAAATAGACAGAGTCCACATGTTGTACACTTAACTCGTACCATGTATCCCCCATTTTTATTTTAAGGGTGTCGCCTTGTAAAGTATAGTTGATTTCGTATTCTGGGAAGTGATCCCGATTAAGTCGTAAATATTTTAATCCACGTTTTTCAAGTTCAATGCAGATTAAATCTGTTGAATAGTCTGTCGTTGTTGACAAAATTAAATGATTAATGTCATTCACCTTTTTGATCCTCACCAGTTTCACGATCTTCTTTTTTGGTTTGTGGACGATATGAATCTTTACTCAACATCAATATTTCACCCGTTATTGGGTTTTTCCAGTACCCGTTTTTTTCAAAAAACTTGTAGTGCTGAGGGGTGAAAATTCCTATGGGTTCCGGGTAGGTATATGCTTTTTCAATCAAAATGTGTTGTCCCATTTGCTGATCTCCTAACAAACTATCAAAAAATTTCATCAATACTCAGGATCATTGCCCCTTTTGATCTTCTCCGGTTTCACGATCAAATTTTTTCGTCTGTAGGTGTAGTGGGTTAGCACTTAACATCATTATTTTACCGGTAAGCTCGTCTATCCAATATCCATTATTTTCGAGAAAAGTACAATTGGAAGGAGGTGCAACTTCAATCGGGTCGGGATAGCAAAATGCTTTTTCTAATAAAATATGTTGTTTCATTGGCTTGGGAAACCTAGCCAATGAAGCAATAACTAAAATAATTGAAGAAAGTCATGAAAAGATACTTGATACTACTCATCTTGTTAAGCTGTGGAATAACAGTATTTTCTATTCCTGCACTCAAAAAGGTTTCCAAAATAAAGCAATCTGATGGTACGTTTTTGAATGTACTTCTTTGTGGTGATGAATATTCTCATTTTTTCATGACGACAGATAGTGTTCCTGTTTTTGAAACTTCGCTTGGCTTTTGTTATGGCAGTCTAGAAAATGGCGCAATTACTATTTCTGAAGAATTAGCACATAATAATTTGGAAAGATTGGATAATGAGAAGAAATACGTAGAAGATAAAAATAAACTAAGAACCTTTCTTGTCCAAAAAGATAAAGACAAAAGAAGCATAGGGAATTTGCGTCGAATTAATGCAAGACAGAAAACACGTACCTCAGGTGTTCCTGGTTCTTTTGCTGGTTCAAAGAAAGGGCTTGTGATATTAGTCAATTTTGCGAATTTGTCTATGGCTTCTTCTGATGCTCATGGAGAGTTTGATGCTCTGTTTAATAAAGAAGGTTATTCTAAAAATGGTAGTGTCGGTTCGGTACATGATTATTTCTACGACCAAAGCTATGGTAAATTCAATCTTACTTTTGATGTCATCGGACCTGTTACCATTAGTCGTAATTATTCATATTATGGAGCTAATTCAGAAATTTCAGGCTCAGACAAAAGAGCTTATGAAATGGTAATAGAAGCTTGTCTATTAGTAGATGACAAAGTGAATTTTAAGGATTATGATTGGGATGGTGATGGCGAAGTTGACCAGGTGTTCGTAATTTATGCAGGTTATGGTGAACATGCAGGTGCTCCTTCTAATACGATATGGCCTCATGAAAGTAGTTTAGGCAATCGTTCTATTATGCTTGATGGAGTTAGAATTAATACTTACGCATGTTCTTCAGAACTTAATGGAAATAGTGGTCAAGTTATGGCCGGTATAGGAACTCCTTGTCATGAGTTTAGCCATTGCTTAGGACTTCCTGATTTATACGACACAGATTATAGTGGGGCTTTTGGTATGAGCTATTGGGATGTTATGAACTCTGGCTCTCATTCTGGACCTAAAAATAATGGTGAAGTGCCTTATGGCTATTCTGCTTATGAAAGGTGGTTTGCAGGATGGCTGGAAATGAAGGAGATTACATCAACTCAACATATTGATGCTTTACCCAACTTGGAAGAAACACCAGAAGCATATATTATATATAATGAAGGTAACAAAAATGAATACTACATATTGGAAAATCATCAGCCTTCAAAATGGTTTAAGTATGTTAGAAACTATACTGGTATGCATGGTTTGATGGTTACTCATGTGGATTATGACCAAAGAGCGTGGGCAAATAATGTGGTGAACCCTAATGCTAAGCATCAGAGAATGAGTATCATTCCAGCTGATAATAGATATGGTGAAACGGAACTGGAATTAAGGGGGGATTTGTTCCCTGGTTCCAACAATGTCCAGTGGCTTACCAATGATTCGCATGTCAATGTAGGTGGACGTCTTTTTAATGAGAATACCGATGGAAGCTATCGTATGAATCGTATGATTGGAAATGTTTCGGAAAATAACGTCGGTTCTATATCAATGGATATTGTCTTTTCGGAAGATGTTCCTACTCCAGTAGTTAAGGATATTACAGAAATAGACGATAATGGTTATACCCTAAATTGGGAAGCAGTACCTAATGCAGAGTACTATATCGTAGAACAGAATTCCTACAAAATTTCTGCTAATTTTATTCCGATAATAAAGAAACAAACAGTAGATAAGGTCTTGAATACAAGTTTGAGATTGGATTGGTTGACAGATGGAACAACTAAAGTTCATGTTAAATCAGTTGTTAATGGATTTGAGTCTGATTGGAGTGAGTTGTTGGATGTACCAAAACTATCAAATGGAATTAACGTTATCATGAATGAAACGAGCTCTTTGCAAGAGTTTTATAGCTTAGATGGCGTTAGGCTAAAACAACCTCGTATAGGATTGGTCTTAATGAAGAAGAATGGCAAGGTGAAAAAGTATTTTGTGACACATTAAAATTATATGGTAAATATGAGAAAGATAGTTCCTATTTTTTTGTTTTTGATGATTTTATTCAACTTGTCTGCAAATGCAGAGCAGAAATCAACTATAGTATTGAAGAATGGTTCGGCCCTTGTAGGTAATATCATAGTTCAGCGACCAGGAACAGATATCATAGTAGCTGCAATAAGTGCAAGACTTATCATAGAAGAATTCAATATTGTTTCTAAGCGAGAGAAGAAAATGAAGTATGAAAGCCTTCCTCGGGAATGGAAAAGGTGGGCTTTAGAGAACAAGGCTTTGCAGGGAAATGCTGATGGACGTTATATCGTTCTTTATGATATAAAGACGAAGAACGACAATTTTACCAATTTAGCAAAGGTAGAGCAGAACGAGATGCCGAAAGTTTCTTATGTTCAAGTAGAACCTCAAAACTATAAGTTGGTGTGGAGTGATGTGAATGACATAAGAAAAACAGTACCGAAGAATCTAACGGAAAATACAATAGAAGATGAAGTCGTAACAACCAAAGGCAAGAATTATGTTGGTGTAATTATCTCACAGCAGATTGGTAAGAAAATAACAATAAAGACTTCTACTTCCACGGTGGAAGTTCCTGCTACCGACATCAAAGAGACTATCAAGTTGCCTGTGCCACGTACTACAAGTTTGTATAAATTGGCTGATTATGTCAATACCTTAGTACTAAATGATGGTAGCACAAAGGAAGGTGTTATTAAATCTCAGCATTACGGCAAAAAAGATAAAGAGCAATATGTCGTATTGCAAAAAGAAAACGGAACAAGTGAGCAAATCTTGACCTCAAAGGTAAAGGAGTTTCGTACTGACTATAAAAAGCAGAATGTTGAAACCTACAAGTCTGGCTTTGTTTATGCGAACGAGTTCCACATACAGAAAGCAAAGACTAGAGTCGAGGGAGAAAATGTCGTCTTCATAGATAAGAAAGTGTTTACTTTCCCAGAAGGTATTACGACAACGTTCAAGGCTGTAGGTGCTAAATTTCAAGGTGCTTGGAGTCTTATAGCATTGGATAATTTGACAATGGAAAATGGGGAATATACACAGGGATATGATGCGAAGATACGTAAGAACAATGTGGTAACACCATCGGCTACAGATTTGGTAGGTGGAATAAGTAGTATATCGTTTGACTATCTTTCCCCTGGTTTCTATGCTTTGATAAATGAGGCAGAAACAGAAAAATATATCATCAAGATAAAAAAATAACATCCTACCGTAAGAAAAGAAAAACAGAAAGGTCTTTACTAATGAAAGCGGGACAGAAATAGAGTTCTGAAACCTTTTACATCATAGAATATTAACCCTTTAATAAATGAAGTTATGAATACAATTAAGACTAACACAGGTGAAAACATTGACGATTATGAGAACATGGCAGTTCAGAAGAGCAATGTAGCGAAGAGAGTTGCAGCAGGTGCAGCTGTTTTTGTGGGTGGTGCAGCTGTTGCTGGTGGTGCAGCATACGCCGCAACTCTACCATCTGAGGAAGATAATGGTGTTCCGTTGACCACAGAAGATGTGGTGAATGGTGCTGATGTTACCTCTGAGTATCAAGCTGAGCCTGTAGCCGAGCAACCAGCCGAGAAAGTGGTCGTGGTAGAAAAGCCAGTCGAGAGGCCAAGTGTAGAAGAGCCAGAAAAGTCTTCTGTGACTTGGGATGAAACTACGAACTATTATGTGGGTGATGACAAGGTGATGTCTGTAGAGGAAGGTACCGTTGATGGTCATAAGTTTGCCCTTATGGATGTTGATGGTGATGGTCATGCTGACCTTCTTGCCGTAGATGTGGACAATAACGGTCGCTTCGATGACAACGAGGTGGTAACTTACACTGAGGAAGACCATGTTCATATGGGACACCAGACTGCTCATGTGACAGAGCAGCATTATAATAGTGCGGATGATATAACTCCTACTTATGATGGGCAGAACTATGTTGCGCAAAACCAAACTCATCAGGAAGATGTTATTCACAATAACTTTGAGGATGAGAAAACGGGTGAGTCATATCATGGTGACTATGCAGAGAACAACCCTGACTACAATCCAAATGTAGATGGAGACAATGGTAATGACAATTATCTTGCCGAGAATGATTCATATAGTCAGAATGATAATGACAATTATTCTGCAGGGATGGAAGATGATTCTTATCTTGCAGAAGCTGAATCATACGAGCAGGATGATAATGTGGAAAACTATACAGCAGAAGCTGATGTTGACACAAATGATTCTTTCGACTCCATGATGAATAGTGAAGAGTTCCTTGGTTAACAAGGAACTTCTTCAAGTTTCCTGATTTTATTAACGATTAAAACTATAACGATTATGCCAAAGAAAGTTTGTCCAAATGGACACATTTACGATTCAAGTATATATGGTGACGAATGTCCTTTATGCCCTAAAGGTGGTAACAGCATGAACTTCAATCCACAGCCTAATTTAGATATGTCAACAGGCGTTCCTCATGGTGGTGCTACTTATCAGCCTGAGCAAGGCACTCACATTGCAAGTCCTAATGCGCAAGTGTTTGGTAATGCAAGTAATGGTGCTATGTTTGGTGGTGAGGATGTTTCTGGTGAAACTAAAGTCCGCCCTAATCAGCCTGGTGCGCAACAGCCACAAGCCCCAGTGGGTGGTGGTACAGTTATCCGTCAGCCTAAAGGTGCGGCTGCCGGGAAAGGCAGAAAGCTAGTTGGTTTCTTGGTGACATATAATGGTGATCCATTGGGAAAGGCGTTCAATCTGTACGAAGGCAAGAATTTCATAGGTCGTGACCAATCTTGCGACATATCTCTTCCGTGGGATCATCAGATGTCTGGTCGCCACATGTCTATCCTTTATCGTAATGTGGATAATAAGTTCAAGTATAGAGACGAACAGTCTAGCAATGGTACTTTTGTAAACAAGGAACTGTCTGATGAAGGCGAGTTGCAGAACTATGATATTATTCGTTTGGGTAATACCGTCTTTATTTTCATCGCAATACCAAAACTTGGATAAAATAGGAAAGTATGGAAAACTATATTATAGCAAATTGTACAGACACAGGAAGAACTCGCCGAGTCAATGAAGATAGTATGGTAACTTTCGACTCTCCTAATGGTAGAGTTGTGGCGGTATGTGATGGTATGGGTGGACAGAATGCTGGTGATGTGGCATCCCAATTAGCGGTTGCAGTCATTCAAGATATTCTTTCCGATAATACTTTTGCCACACCAGAAGAGGCTATTACTAGCTCTGTTATTGCAGCAAATCAGGCTATTCTGAGAAAGGCATCCATGAACGAGAATATGCAGGGCATGGGTGCAACTTGTGTGATGCTGATAGTCAAGGATGGCAAGGTTTACTATGGTTCGGTAGGTGATAGTCGAATTTACTACATAGCCAATGGGATGATTCGTCAGATAACCAAAGATCAATCATACGTTCAGACTTTGGTAGATGCAGGTCAAATCACGCAGGAGGCTGCTGAGCATCATCAAGACAAGAACCAAATCACCAATGCCTTGGGTGTGGAAGGTATGACACCTCCATTGATAGGACAAATGCCTATTACTCCAGAGCCAAATAGTACATTCTTGTTGTGTTCGGATGGTTTGAGTGGCATGATAAACAATAGTACCATTCTTAATACGGTATCTCGCCATGACTTGTCTTTGAATGAACGTGCGCAAATGCTCGTAGAGCAAGCTAATGAGGCAGGTGGATTGGATAATATTACAGTGCAACTTGTTGAGTTCCCTGCTGGAGATATGGCAATGTCGCCAATGGGAAGTCCTGCTGTTTCTGGTGCTGTAGCACAATCTAAGAAAAAGAGCCATACTGTGCTATATTCTTTGATTGCTGCCTTACTTGTTATTGCCGTAGCAGGTGGAGCTTATTGGTATTTCCATGAAGATAAAAAGCCACAGGTAAAAGCAACAACCGTGACAACAAAAGTCAAGCAGAAGGCGAAAGCAAAGAAAGCTGAAGCTGGTAGCAAGGAAATAATGGTCGAAAAAGTTGTTGTGGAAACTCCTGAAAACAATACAAATACAAAGAAGACTACAACTCAAAAGACAAAAGATAATCCTGTTAAAAAAGGTGCTCAAACAATTAGGGAAAAACAAAAGCCACCAAAAACTAAAGATGTAATACCTGACCCTGAAAATCCTAAAAATTATGCGCCGAAAATAGGGGATTTATCTAATGAAAAAGTGCCAAAATGAGACAAATTGCTAATTACACAATAGAAGATACCCCCATAGCTCGCGGAGGTATGGGGCAAATCTTCCGTGGTAGGGATAGTCAAGGTGAAATCGTGGCAATCAAGGAAATCCTTCCCGAGTTTGCCAGCGATTGGGCTATCCTTAGCCGCATAGAGAAAGAGGTTGAGTTCTTATTGAAAGTAAACCATCCGTCAATAGTAAAACTCTATGCAGCGTTCCGTGATGATGCTACGCAAAACTATTACATCGTCATGGAACTGGTGGAAGGTTTGAACATCGAACAGTATGTGACAAAGCATGGGGCAATACCTGAGCAACAAGCGGTGGAATTGATGTTGAAGATCCTTGATGCCTTACAGTGTGTGCATAATGCTCATATAGTTCATCGAGACATTAAACCTTCCAACATCATGATTCGACCAGATGGGAATGTTTGTTTGCTTGACTTTGGTGTGGCAAAGGACATGGACAACAACAATGGTTCTACGATACCAGGGTCTATCATTGGAACGAATGGGTATATGAGTCCTGAGCAAGCTGATGGCTTTTCCATAAACTTCCGTTCGGACATTTATTCCTTGGGTTGCGTCTTTTACTATATGCTCACTGGTCATCACGCTTTCAATACATTGGCAAGTGAGTTTGAAACAGCAAATGCCATTCTAAACAATGAGTTCCCAAGGCTTTCAAAATACAAATCTGGTCTTTCGGATATTTTGCAAAGGATTTTGGACAAGGCTACTAATAAGAACATGATGTTGCGCTATCAGAACTGTTATGAATTTATGGCAGCTCTTAGCAATGGCACTCATGTCAGTCATACTGGAACGCTTGCACCAGTGTTGATTTCCATTGGTAGAGAGATGTGTGACATTATCATCAATGATGCTGATAGAAAAATTAGCCGTCATCATGCAGATGTGGAATTGAAAGAGTTTACTGGTGGTAAATACTATGTCTTTACCGATTGCAGTGCTAATGGTACGGTTGTCAATCGTAAACCTTTGAGAAAATCGTCAATCAGTATTCCTGCTAATGATCCCGCCCCAGAAATCTATTTGGCTGGTGTTGTTGATGGGCATTTGGATTGGGATAAAGTTGTCGATGAATTGAACAAACGAGCGCAAGCCGCACAAGAGGTTGCTAATGAACCAAAGACAGAAATACTTGAAAAGCCAAAGTCAAGTTCATTGGAAGACAAACCAAAACCAGAATATCAATATGAACCAGATGAAGCTACAGGGTGGCTTGTAACTGCATTTATATTTGCAGTTTTACTGCCTTTCTTTGGTATAGCTTTTGGTGTTATGGTATGGAGCCAAAAAATAAAATTGGATAATGGTAGTAAGGTTTACAAATATAAAGAAACTCATCGTTATTTAGGATTGGTAGCAACTGTCATTGCGATTATTTCTGTTTTTATTTGGAAATTTGCTGTTTACAACTGATATTAAAACACTAATACAATGATTCCTACAGACATTCTCAATTATAGAATAGTACGCCATTTGGGTTCTGGTGGTATGGGTAGTGTATATCTTGCTGTCAATACCAATATAGACCAACAAGTGGCGATTAAGGCTTTACGCCCAGAAGTGGCAAGGAATGCAGCCTTACGTGCCAGATTCAAGCAAGAGGCAGAGATGCTTTGCTCGCTAGACCATCCTGGCATCGTGAAGTTCTTGAACTATGTGGAAACGCCAGAAGGAGTCTTCCTCATCATGGAATATGTAAAGGGTATGACTCTAGAGGATTTCATTAGCAAAAAGAACGGCTTGATAGTAGAAAGCAAAGCTTATCCTTTGATATGCGAGATACTGGATGCTTTTGCTTATGCTCATTCCAAAGGCATCGTCCATCGTGACATCAAACCTGCCAATATTATCATACAAGATGATGGTCATATCAAAATCATGGACTTTGGTATAGCCCAAATCGTATCGGAGGCAAATGTTACTGATGGTAAGGCTATTATGGGAACTCCTGCCTATATGAGCCCTGAGCAAATATATGGGAAAGACATAGATGCTCGTTCTGACATTTATTCGATAGGAGTCTTGATTCACAATATGTTGACAGGACGTGCGCCTTATGATTCAACTTTGTTGACAGCCCAGGAAATCAAGCGGAGAGTGGTCAAGGATGATATGCCTAGGATGGCAGAGACCTATCCTTATATTTCTGATAAGATCCAAGCGGTGGTTGACAAGGCAACTCAGAAGGTGCCAGAGGCACGTTATCAATCTTGTTTGGAAATGAAGTCTGCCGTAAAGAAGGCGATAGCTCCAGACCCTATCTCGAAACCTTTGCTTTATGGTGGAATAGCTGCGGCGGTAGTGCTGTTGTTGGTTGGATTCTTTACTTGGGATTACTACAGAACCAAAGTAGAGTATTACAAAGACTATGTGGAAGTGTTTGGCGTTCCGCAAGGAATCGGTTCACTTAGTAGTAACGAAATGTCGCATCGTGAGGCTTCGTATCGTTTCGAGTATTCTCGGCACAAGTTACGTAGGGTTTCATACGTTAATAGTTTGGGTAACTTGGTTGACCATCACGACTCTGAGGATAAAGACCGTATCGTAGATATGACTCTTACTTATACGGAAGGTACAGGTAAGGTAGATACGGAAAAGTTTATGAATCGTAGTGGAAAGGTGCTTTATGTGAAGGACTATGACAGTAATTTCAAAACTTGCACCTTCAAACTAGATGATGAACTGGGGACAGAAATGGTGTTGAATGCCCAAGTGACACTCTTTCAAAGTGCGTTTGATAATTCTTTGGAGGGAAAGGGAAAAATTTCCAAATATATATTGGAATACAATGAAGATGGTTATCTTACCAAAGTGGAATATGCTGGCTTTGGTAATGCAAGAGTGCCTGATGGACAGGGGATCTTTGGAAAAAGCTTTGTGCTTGATAAAGAAGGGCGTGTTATCGAAGAACATTATCTAGGAAAAGATGGAAAACCGAAGGCTACCCAGTTTGGACTTGGAATCAAGAAGTTTGTTTATGATGAAGATGACAATATTTCTCAATTGGTATATCTTACTGTAGATGGTAAACCAAGTAGCGACGGAAACAACTGCCCTGTTGTCAAGTTGACCTACGATGAATGGGGAAATAGAACTGGCGAAAAGTATTACGATATGAAGGGAACCCCTATGATTCGTAAAGACAATCCTTTTGCGGGTGTTGTCTATGACTATGATGAAAATGGTTTTTGTGTCAAACAGCGTTTCTTGGGAGTAGATGGTGGATTGACTTACGTTCAAGGAGTCAATGGACATGTGAATAGCTATGATGAGAATGGTTATCTCAAGAGTCGTTCGTACGTAGATGCAAAAGGCAATGCTGCTTATTTCTCGGAAGAAGCAGATGATGAGAATCAACAGGCTTCTTATTCTAAATTGGAGTTTGTCAATGATGTACATGGTAATCCGTTGGATGTCAAGATTCTGAATGCAACAGGTGAACTGTCTGAAAGTATGGAATATGCTCACAAAACTTGCACCTATGATTCTATAGGTAATCTTTTGAC
>OJAW01001801.1_pt1 | contig 11727 bp, 9 predicted proteins | sample 1589151 | NCBI WGS metagenome assembly OJAW01 (sample SAMN03283290) | human gut metagenome | biome: human-associated habitat; material: feces | host: Homo sapiens | place: Peru | collected 2012 | reverse complement strand
TTATTATAGTAATTATTATAAATAATTGAAATAATTAGTAATTTATTATATAATGTAGTTATGAGGTGTAAAAATGACTATTGAAAAAATATTTTTAATTGTAGGAATAACATTCTTGTTTACTGTATTATTTATTCCTATTGTAGGTAAAATTGCTTGTTATATTGATGCAATGGATATACCTAATGCTAGAAAAGTGCATACTAAACCAATACCAAGGCTTGGAGGACTTGGTATATATGCAGGATTTTTATTAGGGTATATGTTATTTGGAGAACAAACGATAAAAATGAATGCAATATTAATTGGTAGTATAATAATTATTATTACAGGTATATTCGATGATATTAAGCCGATACCTCCAAAATGGAAATTCTTATTTCAATTAATTGGTTCAGCAGTAATACCACTTTATGGTGGAATAGTATTACAAGATATTTCTGCTTTTGGATTATATATTAATTTTGGTGTGTTAGCATATCCCATTACTATAATATTTATAACTGCAGTAATTAATTGTATTAATTTAATTGATGGACTAGATGGACTAGCTTCAGGGATTAGTTCAATATATTTTATAACTATTGGGGTTATTTCTATATTGTTAAATAATTCAACTGGTCTTGATGTAATACTTACTTTTATTATGTTAGGTAGTACTTTAGGATATTTATGGCATAACTTTTATCCTGCATCAATATTTATGGGAGACTCTGGAAGCATGTTTTTAGGATATATTATCGCAGTAATTGCTTTACTTGGATTTAAAAATGTAACATTAACTTCCATATTTATTCCATTATTATTACTTGCTATTCCTATTATGGATACATTATTTGCAATAATAAGAAGACTAATTAATCATAAACCAATTGATGAACCTGATAAAAATCATTTACATCATCAATTATTAAAATTAAAATTTTCTCAAAGAAAAACAGTATTAATAATTTATCTAGTAGATATTCTATTTGCCATTGCATCAATTGTATATGCACTAGGTAATAAAATTCTTGGAAGTAATATCTACGGAATAGTTATATATGTAATATTACTTATATTAACGATAATATTAGTGGTTAAAACTAATATAATATGGGATCATGATAAAATAAAAGAAAGAAGAAAAAATAAAGAGAGTAACTAAGTTACTCTTTTATTGTTATATAATCAATTAAATTTGAACAATCTTTATTATTATAGATAATATCATATATTACATTAATTAATGGTATATCTATATTTTTTTCTTTTAATAACATATAAATTGATTTTAGTGTATATAATCCTTCGATTGTAGTATTTTTTATATAGTTTTCAATTTCTTCTTTATTTGCTTTTCTTCCAATCATTTTACCTAATGTATAATTTCTACTTTTACTAGAATTACATGTAAGAAGTAAATCTCCAATTCCTGCATAAGAAATTATTGTATCTTCATTACCATTTAATTCTGTAATTATTTTTTTAATATTAATTAATGACTCTACAATAAACATTGAATTAGTAGAACTATTATATCCTAATCCATCAAGTATACCTGATGCTATAGCAAAAACATTTTTAATTGCACCACATATTTCTATTCCTAATATATCATTTGTAATTCTTAATTTTAAATGGTTACTTTCTAAACATTTTTTAATTATATTTTCTGTTTCCTTGTTTTTAGTTGCTAAGGTTAAACCTATCAATGGATTATCAAACATATCAATAGCAAATGTACCACCAGATATTACTGCAATATTATTTGTTTTAATATATTTTTCTACAATATCATTCATAAAATAACCAGTATTTTGTTCAATACCTTTTGTAGCAATACATATATGCATATAATTTTTATAATACTTGCTTAAACTAATACATACATCATTAACTGCAAAAGCAGGTACTGCAATTACAATTAAATTAGAATTATTTACTGCTTCTTTTAAATTAGTAGTATATTTATAATTATTTGGTAATGTAATATTAGGTAATACTTTAATTTTTTTATTATCTTTAATATAATTTATTTCTTCTTCAAATTTACTCCATAATGTTATATCATTATTATTAAAATTGAACATGTTAGCAAGTGCCATAGCATATGCTCCTGTTCCTAAAATGGTTATTTTCATTTTTACCTCCTAAGATGATAGAATAATTATACTAAAAAAATAAAAAGATGTAAATACAAATATTGTTAACTACTAGTTTTATTTACTTGAAATAATTATAAATTTATTATATACTTATTTTAGGAATAGGAAGTGTAGTATGAAACAATTATTAATAGGTATTACTAATGATAATAAAAAGGTAATTATTTACGAAACTGATACTTTGTTTGAATTAGATTGCTTTACTTCGATGTTTGATAATTTAAATGATTTAACTATTAAATATAACAGAAAGAATAATACCTTGTTAAAAAAAATAATTATTCAAACTTCAAATGGCAATACTATAAATGATATTGTTTATAGTAGTAATGTTATACCTGAAACAAATATATTGCGTGATATGTATTATAAATATTTACTGGAGGATAAAATTAGAATTAAGTATAGTTATTTAGCTAATTTACCATCATTTATTGGTAGAAATATATTTAGTATTAATGAAAAGGAATTATTGTTTCATTTGAAAAACACTATGAAAGATTATTCTAAAATAAGAAATATTTATTTTGAATTATTAGATCATGGTAGAATTAAATTAATTTTAGATAAGAAAGAAGACACTGACTATTTAAAAGATTTAATTGATAATACTACTTCACAAGATAGTAATATAGATATAATATTATCTAAAATTAAATCTAATGAATTAGAGCCTAATTATTTTGATCATGAAGAATATTTATCTATGAAATCAAAAGGACATAAAAAATGAATTATATTGATAAGTTTTTAGAATATTTAAAAAGTGTAAAAAAACATTCTGATAATACAATAATATCATATCAAGATGATTTAAAAGAATTGGCAAGTGTACTTAATAATAATATTATAGATATAAATGAAGAGGATATAAAGAAATATTTAAATTATTTATATGATAAATCTTATAATAAAAATACTATATCTAGAAAATTAAGTGGAGTAAGAAGTTTCTATAATTATTTATATAATCATGATATTATTAAAACTAATTATTTTACTGATGTACATAATCCTAAGAAAATAAGAAGTTTACCTCATTATTTAAAAACAAGTGAAATAGATAAAGTATTAGATAATACTAATGAAGTAACTTTATATGGAGAAAGAAATAAGTTAATCGTAGAACTTCTTTATGTAACAGGACTTAGAGTTAGTGAACTTGTTAATATAAAATTAAAGGATATAGATAAATATAATAAAAGTATTAAAATATTAGGTAAGGGTAGTAAAGAAAGAATTGTTTATTATGAAGATAATTGTAGTAAATTATTAGATAAATATCTAAATAATACAAGGAAAGAGTTAGATAAAAATAGTAGCGAATATTTATTATTAAATAAATTTGGTAATAAACTTTCTACTAGAATGATAAGAAATATATTAAATGATTTAACTATTGGAACATCTATAGAACAGATATATCCTCATATGATTAGACATACATTTGCTACTACTATGTTAAATAATGGGGCAGATTTAATGACTGTAAAAGAATTGTTAGGACATGAAAGTATTAATACTACTAGTATATATACTCATGTTACAAATGAACAAATAAGAAAAGTTTTTGATTCTTGTCATCCAAGAGCAAAAGAGAAGTAAGGAGAAATAAAATGATTGAAGCAAAATTATATTTTAGATATGGAGTAATGGGTGCGGGTAAAACAAGAGATTTACAAAAGAACTATTATTCATATAAAGAAGATGGAAAAGAAGTAATAATTATGAAACCTAAATTAGATGATAAAGGTGATGATAGAATAATAGCAAGAGATAATCAATCTAATAAAGTAGATTTTTTAGTTGATAAAAATGATAATATTTATTTAACTATTGCTAACTTTATTATTGAGCATAATTTAGATTATATTTTAGTAGATGAAGCACAATTTTTAACTCCAAAACAAATTGAAGAATTATCTGATATAGTAGATTATTTAGAAATACCTGTTATTTGCTATGGTATAAGAACAGACTTTTTAAATGAATTATTTCCAGGTGGAGAAAAATTATTTGCAATTGCAGACATTAGGGAAGAAATAAATAAAACTTGTAGTTGTGGTAGACCTTCTATATGTAATATTAGATTTACCAAAGAATGGGTTCCTGTATTCGAAGGAAATCAGGTTGAAATAGATGGTAAAGATTTTAATTATAAATCTATGTGTAGAAAATGTGCAAAAACATTAAAAAAAAGTTTAAATAAATGATATGACTAATGCTTAAAATGTATTAGTTTTTTTATGAGCTATATAAAAATATGTAAAATTTGTGTAAAATTAATAAAAAGGGTAAAAAAGTTTTTTAAAACAACGATTATAGCATATTTGGTATAACGAAAAGGGATTTTGCTCTTAAGAAGAAAAAACTTTTTTAAGTAATTTTTTCTTCTTAAAAAGATAAAACACCTATTTGTAAAAAATATTTAAATATGCTAATGTTTTTTATGAAGGAGGTGAAGAATAATGAATAAAGAAATTACTATAGAATATTTAGAAAAACTAGATAAAGAAGATAAGTTCTTTCCAATTATGAAAGATTGGTACTTTAAAAGATTTCTAAGAGAAAATCCTAAGTTTTTATGTAAATTAGTAAATGTTACTTTGGGTTTAAAAGTTAAAGTAAAAGATATTAAGTTTGATAGTACAGAATTACCAAAAGAAAATAGTGAAGAATATTTTAAGGATGTAGATATATTATTTCATATAGGTAAATATATTACTGTTGATATTGAATGTAACAGTAGGTATTTTGAAAGTTGTTCTGAAAGAAATTTGGCATATGCTGATAAACTATATGGAACTTGTTATAAAAGTGGTACTGATTATAGTGAAATAAAAGAATATCAAGTATATCAACTTAATTTGAATCCATTTGAAAAGAGATTTAAAAGATATATAAATGAAAGTATATATGAAACTGGTGAAAAATCGAGCAAGATTTATACAAAAAATAAAAGAATTGTCTTAAAGTATCTTGAATACTATTATTACTTATATTATAATTTAGGTATAAGAACGAAAGAAGTAGTAATATTAGCATCGCTAATTAGTAAGTCTTTTAAAGAATTTTATTTAATGATGTTAAATATATTTTCTAAGAAAGATGCAGATGATATATTAAGGAGGATGATAAGTATGAATATTAATGGATTTGCAGTAGGAGAAATGTGGAGTAAAGAACGTTATGATTATATAGCGGCAGAGAAAGAAAAAGAAATAATAGAAAGAGAATTACAAGATAGTCTTGAACTTGGAAAAGAACAAGGAATTTCTATTGGCACTATGGAAACAAAAGAAAATATAGTAAATAATATGTTAAGAAAAAATATGCCTTATGAGTTAATAAGTGAAGTATCTGATGTACCAGTTGAAGAGGTAAAAAAACTAGCTAAAAGATTATCTAGTCAAGTGAGTTAATTCTCACTTTTTTTGTCGTTTGAATACATTCCTAATTATTTAATTACTTAATAATATTTATTAGGTGATAAACTCATGAATACTAATGGATTAAATAATGAAGAAGTAGTAACTAATAGAAAGAAATATGGCAATAATAGAATTACTAATAAAAAAGAAGATACATTTATTAAATTATTTATTGAGTCATTAGGAGACCCTATAATTAAAATATTATTAATAGCTTTAGCAGTTAAAACTTTATTTTTGTTTAAAGATTTTGATTATTTTGAAACAATAGGTATAGTACTTGCTATATTAATAGCATCTTTAATATCAAGTGTTTCAGAGTATGGATCAAATAAAGCTTTTGAAAGATTACAAAATGAAAGTTCTAAAATAAAATGTAAAGTAAAAAGAAATAATAATTTAGAAGAAATAAATATTGAAGATATTGTCTATAATGATGTAGTTTATCTAACTAGTGGAGATAAAATACCTGCGGATGGTATCTTAATTAAAGGTAATATTACCGTAGATGAATCAATGATAAATGGTGAAGCAAGAGAGATGTATAAAGAAAGTACTAATAATATAAATAACATTAGTAATTCTAATAAATTATATCGTGGTACAATAGTCTATGATAATGATGGATATATGTTAGTAACTAATGTTGGAAATAATACAATGTATGGTAAAATGGCTTTAAAATTACAAGAAAAAAGTGAACCTTCACCACTTAAGTTAAAATTAACTGATTTAGCTAAAACAATATCAAGAATTGGTTATGTAGCAGCTTTCTTAGTAGCAGTAAGTTACTTATTTAATATGATAGTAATTAAAAATAACTTTAATTATAATTTAATAATTGATACCATTACTAACTATAAATTAATATTTGCTTATATCTTAAATGCCTTAACTTTATGTGTAACTATAATCGTAGTAGCAGTACCTGAAGGATTACCTATGATGATTACCTTAGTATTATCTACCAATATGAAGAAAATGCTAAAGGATAATGTTTTAGTAAGAAAATTAGTAGGTATAGAAACTGCAGGTAGTTTAAATATATTATTTACAGATAAAACAGGTACTTTAACTAAAGGGAATTTAGAAGTTATAAATGTAGTATTAGGAAATAATAAAAGTTTTAATAGTATGATGGAAGTAAGTGCATATCCTAAATATGATGAATTATTATCTACTTCCATTATTTATAATAATCAAGGAATTTATGATAAATATGAAAATAAAGTAATCGGAGGTAATATTACTGATAAAGCATTACTTAATTTTGTTAAGAAAGTTAAAAGTAATAATGTCATTGAATTAGATAAAATACCCTTTAATAGTAAAAATAAATATTTTTAAAAATATTTTGAAAAAAGCTTGACAATATATAAAATGAATGTTAATATACAGTTAACAAAAAACAAGACCTTAACAAAAGGAATTGAGAAAGGAAGGTACACTCCGATGGGTATATGATTACAGTTCCAGCAATAAGAAAGTAACAGAAGCCTTTAATAAGAGAATTATAATAATTAATTTTATTGATATTTCTCAATGAATGAGTGAAAGAATAAGGTGATTAGGGACTTTCAATAATAACAATCGAATATATAACCTGATAGTATAGGATTTATAGTATGTAGGTAATGTATTAAGATATTAGATTAATAAGCTGAGAACACAATACCATAATTGAAAGGAATTAGAAAATTGAATAACGAAGAAGAGTAGAACGGTCACTGTATTTATTTAATGATTATAGATATGGTGGCCGTTCTTATTTTGCATAATTTAGAATTATATTTATTATAACGCTCTATATTTAACCTACTGGGAGAAAGCATATAAAAGTTTTTGTTATATTTTATTATATAATTTACAATTTTATTATATAAGCATTAATGAACTTGAAAAAAAGAAATAATTGGAATATCATAGAAATAACAGACAGAGTGATTAACTAAATACTGCTAATAATGCAGCACAACATATTGCGGTAGGGATTACTATGTTTATTTGTGCTAAATTGTGGTGATTTATGCATGGAAAAGAAAAGAGGTATACAATATGATAAAGAAACTTAACAAGATGAGAATCAAACAGCGTCTGAATTATGCTTTTAGAGGCATAATAATTGCATTTAGTGTTGTATCATTACTGGTTGCATGTATATTGTTATATATGACCATGGACTATAATAAGGTTATAAACAATTATGCATTTCCTCAGGGGGATATTGCTATAGCAATGGATGAGGCGGCAGAAGTAAGAAGTGCTTCACGAGGAATAGTTGGATATGATTCTAATGAATTAATATCATCTATGAAGAAGCAGCATGATGAACATGTTGAAGCATTTGAAGCCAAGCTTGAAGAAATCAGACCAACAATGATTACCAAAGAAGGTAAAGAATATATGGCTGCCATTGACAAGGCTTGGGAAGAATACATTGCAATTGATAGGAAGATAATTGCAGAAGGTGCTGTAACAGATACTAATAAATCCATTGAAACACAGAAAATGATGATAAATGATATGGCACCTAAGTATCAGGCGTTAGATGAAGCATTAACAAACTTAATGAATGTCAATGTACAGAAGGGTGATGCTGAGCAGCAGAGACTTTTAGTACTGATGATTGTTGCATTAATAGTAATTGTTGCAGTTGTCGTACTTGTAATTGTTGTTTCAGCTAAGGCAGCAAAGGCAATAGCTAAGAGTATAGAAGAACCTTTGGATGGTATGGTTGCCAGATTTGATACATTTTCACAGGGGGATTTGGATTCACCATTCCCTGTTGTTGAGACAGAAGATGAGATTGCAGAACTTATGGACAGCGCGCATGATATGGCTGACAGACTAAACAATATTATAAGTGATGCAGGAAGATTACTTAATGAGATGGCTAACGGAAACTTTGTTATATCTACAGAGTACGAAGACCAGTATACAGGTGCGTTTAATGCATTACTTGTCGGAATAAGAAAAATGAATCGTCAGATGGATGAGACATTAAAGGGAGTTGAAGATGCATCAAAACAGGTTGCAGAAGGTTCAGCTAATTTGTCAGAAGCAGCTCAGGCATTGGCTGAGGGCGCAACAGACCAGGCAGCTACGGTAGAAGAGATGCAGGCAACAATTAACGAACTTAATGAAGGAATCCAGTCAACGGCAGTGAAGTTAGAGGAATCATATAAAGAAGCAAAGACATATGCCGGAACAGCAGAGAGCAGCAGAAACGATATGGAAGCACTTATGGGAGCTATGCAGCGTATAAGTGATGCTTCTGAAAAGATTGGAAATATTATTTCTGAAATTGAAAATATTGCTAGCCAGACTAATCTGTTATCACTTAATGCTTCAATTGAGGCAGCAAGAGCAGGTGAAGCAGGAAGAGGATTTGCGGTAGTGGCAGATCAGATTCGTACATTGGCAGAGCAGAGTGCTAAGTCAGCAGTTGATTCAAGAACATTGATAGAAGCTTCAATGCATGAAGTAAGCGAAGGAAATAAGATTGCAGCAGAAGCATCTAATTCACTTAGAGAAGTTGTTGACGGAGTACAGTCTATTGCGGAAAATGCGAAGAAGATGAGCGAAATATCAACAACACAGGCTTCAGGAATGGAACAGGCAGATGTGGCAATTGCAAGAATTGCAGATGTTGTACAGACAAACTCAGCAACATCAGAAGAGACTTCAGCAACATCAGAAGAACTTACAGCACAGGCAATTACATTAAGCGATATGGTTTCTAAGTTTAATTTAAGAAAATAATAAATAATTAAAGTTGAAGATGATAAATAAGGGACTGCACTTTGAAGTGACAGTCCCTTAAAAAATATACGTATAACAGGAGTTGAATCTGCAAGGCTGCAATCTGCCTTATGCTGGATTCTGCTCATTTACATTTAGTTTATTTCCTGCCATTCTCATAACTTCTTTCCATGCTGGTGAGAACAGATAATAACCTATCATTGCAAACATTCCAAAGCTGAAAGAAATTGGGAAGCACAACATTACCCATGTTCCATCAAAGTATCTGTTAATAATATAGGCACTTGGAATTCTGACTGCCCAAAGCATAAGAATGTTGACAATTGTAGTATAACGTACCTTTCCAGTTCCGTTTACAATAGATATTATACAGTTAAAAATAGCAAAAAACCACTGTGAAAGCAACATGACAATAACATGCCTGCTCGCATACATCAATACCATTTCATCCGATGAAAAGAAACGGATTATAGGTTTATGTATCATTATAAAAAACAAACCAAAACTTAATGTAATCAGACCTGAACACAATGGAATTCTCCAGTGTCCTTCTTTAATTCTTGCATATTTCTTCGCACCATAATTCTGTCCTGAAAATGTAGTGGCTGCTGAAGATAATCCGGTAATTGCTATGTTAGAGCATCCTGTAATTCTTCCAGCTACTGCACCTCCGGCCATAAATACAGCACCCTGTGAGTTATTAAAGGTCTGTAATGCAACATGTCCTAATGAATAAAGCGAATTATTAAGTCCAACAGGCAGACCAATAGCCAGAATATCTTTCATCATTGTTCCGGAAAATCTTCTTGGCAAAAATGTAAACTGTATCTCCGGAAACTTCTTTCTTATATAAACAATGCTTACAATCCATGAAATAAACATGGCAATACTTGTAGAAAGAGCTGCTCCGGCAACATCCATTCGAAAGCCAGCGACAAACAATAAATCAAATACTATATTAGAAATACATGACACAACGAGAAACCATAGCGAAGCCTTGCTATCCCCGAGTCCTCTTAAAATTCCGGCATTCATATTATAGCCCAGATTACCCAGCGTACCCAGAAATACAATTCTTGTATAGATTAATGCGGCATCCCATACATCCTGTGGCACTTTCATAAATTCCAGAATATACGGAGCTGCAAACCATCCAAGAATTCCAATAGGAATACCTATAATATATATAAATGTTATTGAAGTTCCGCATATGGAAACAACCTTACCTGCTTCTTTAGCCCCGGTATATTGTGAAATAAGAATGGATACACCGGTTCCTATTCCTAAAAAAATACATAATAATACTTCAACCGGCTGTGAACTTGTTCCTACTGCAGCTAGAGATGTATCGCCACAGTATTTGCCTATTACAAGTGCATCAACCGTTGTATATAACTGCTGCAAAACATTTCCTATAATAATCGGTATCGCAAACAGTATAATATTTCTCATGATATGACCTGTAGTCATATCAATCTTTCCTTTTTGTGAATCTGCCATAATTTACTCCTTATTATAAAATTACCAATCAGCATCTTTTATTTATAATAATACTGTAATTAAATTATGATTTCTAGTGATTTATGGCATGAAGTACAGAAAAAGTATTCACATTATATCTGCCCTTACAATAATAATTATTTAAAAAGCTCGTGAACCATCTGTGCATTGTATACAACTTCTGTGGCGTGTTCGACCTCAATCATATAAAGTGCGTGTGCAGCAAGATGTTCTGCAGCCTGCTCTAAATCTCTTATACCTGTTGTGTTTTCAAAAATATCAAGAACGACGTCGAGTCCGTCATCAGGAACGATACATTCGTTGTCCTTAAGACCGATTCTTTTAAGAACCTTAGGCATAGAATATTTCTGGAAAATGGTTTTCTTTTCTTCTCTTGTATAATCAGGTATATCGATTACAGCAAAACGCGAGAGAAGAGGTGCGCTTATCTTATCCTTATCATTGGCTGTTGCAATAGGATATACACCGGATGTAGGAATCAGGCATTCCATGTAATTATCAGTAAATCCTAAATTATCTAGAAGTGTAAGCAGAACATCGGCAGGATTAGCATTTCCGTTACTTGAAGTTGCCTTATCAAGCTCATTAATGATAAATACGAGGTTAGATTCGCCTGCCATATTAAAGGCTTCCATAATAATTCCCGGTTTGGCATTGGAATAAATTCTTGAACTGCCTGTAAGCTGTTCTGCATCATTTATTGAACTCATATCAAGAGTTGTCCAAGGCATTTTTAAAATCTTGGCGACAAGATATGCAATCTGCGATTTACCTGTTCCGGCAGGACCAATACCGAGAACAATAGTATTTTTCTTTATTTCGTCAAGATACTTTTTTTGACCGACAGTCCTTGCTTTTATCGGCTT
>OJAW01001798.1_pt1 | contig 11748 bp, 16 predicted proteins | sample 1589151 | NCBI WGS metagenome assembly OJAW01 (sample SAMN03283290) | human gut metagenome | biome: human-associated habitat; material: feces | host: Homo sapiens | place: Peru | collected 2012 | reverse complement strand
CCCAGAGCCAAACCAGCGGATCAACAAGAATAGCTCCTATAAAACCAATAATAATTCCGCTAAAGCGCTCAAACAGTCCGCATTTGTATTTTAGCGAAACTGATAACTTTAAAATATGAAAAAACAAAGGTTCCATATAAAAAGGATTAAAATTATTAAACAAAATTATACAAATTACAGAAAATATTATAAAAAAAATTATTATCCGCGTCAATACTTTAACAAAAAATTATTGACAAAAATATATGCGAAAGCTACAATAAACACAAATATTTTTTATTATGTTTAATTATTTAAAATCTTTTAAATATGGGAAAGAATAATAATTCCGTATCGCCGATAGATGGAGTCTGTTGGGCGATTGCCGCTGTGCTATGTTTTTTGAACTATGCTTATTGGGGAATAGGCATAGTTTTGGGTATTGTTGTTATTATCTTATTAATATACGGCTTTGTACGAATGTTGGCTGAAGATGATCAAGAATTCCGAAAATTTTATTCAGAAAACTTACATCTTTTGGATTTAATTTTTTCGTTATATGGCTTCGCCTTAGCTTCATATGTAACAAGTAGTTGCCTTTATGGCATTCTGTTTATACCGGCATATGCCTGTATAGCTGTTTTCTTTAGAAATCGCAAAAGACTTGTTTTTATTGGCTTGACCTTTGGCGTTGCAATTGCTGTATGTGTATTTGTGAGTTTGGGAAAACGAACATATGGTTGTGACGCCATAAAGCACAAATATGCAGTTTATTTGGCAGTACAAGAAGAACTAAAGAAAAAAGTCGATTCCGCCGATATGGTAAAGTTGAGTAATCCGTATGTGTTTTATCACAATATAGATTCTTTGAACAAAGTTGCTATTGACAAACGTAATAAAGTAAACACAAAAATAGACAGTCTGAAAAAAGAATTGGCTAAAGAAAAGTCAACGGAAACTCTGGAAGTTGATTCTCCAAAGTTTTTACGGATTAAGCGGATTTGGCAAAACAGCAACACTCAGCCTTGGACATATTGGAGCTATACTTATGTTTATCTGCATAGCCATTTTAGCAGATATTCTGGCAGAACTTCTTTAAAAATTAACGGCAGCGCAAAATATGTCGGAGAAAATCGCTTAGATTATATCAATGTGGTTTTGTCGGATAATTCTTTTTATCAGCTAAAAATCAAAGATTCGTATGAGTGGCTGATTGCAAAAGAAGGTGAGCTTGTAGAAATTAACGGTAACAAACTTGTTCCACTATTTAAAAAGTAAAAAATTATGAAGAAGTTTTTAATTATTTTAACTATTTTTGTCGGTACATTAGGTGCTTGTTTTCTGTTTACACAATATTTTTCTGTACGACAGCACTATATGCAGCAGATTCCGCTAAAACTTGACAATAAGTCTAGTTTTTACCTTGGATATAGTTTTGAACGCTTGGTAGAAGATGAATGTTTTTCTACGTGGTATTCTGAAAATAAATATACAGGGAATATGAGCGGATATCTGTCTAATATATATGATTTAGTTTATTACCAAAACGAGCAAAAAGATATTGAACAGCAGCTAGCAACGTACCGAGAATGCAAAAAACAGCTTGCAGGTTCAAAGCCTAAAGTTGAGACTTTGCGAGTTTTGCGCGCGGCATCGTCTTTTGTGATGAACAGTCCTGCTTATTATAATCGTGACATCAGCAATAACACGATTAAAGAATACGGACAAGGTGCTGATGAAGAAAATTATTATGTGCTGTATTTGAGTGATGGCACAATCATCAAATCCAGTCCGCGTGACAATCCGCAATGGTTTGGAACGAAAGTCGGCGAGAAAGTACGTAAAACAACCTCGGAAGAAGCTGTTTTGTATGACACGGAATATAAGGTTGACACTATCGTCAGATATAGTCCTTTGTATGAATAAGTAAAAAAAAATCCACTCATTGAGTGGATTTTTTTTGTTTCGGCATTGTAAATTTTGATAGATCAAATCTATTTTGCGCAACATTGCAGTTGCAAAAAAAATTTTCAAGTTTATAACTGCGTTTTATGAGAAACAAAGTTTTAATATATGAAGACTATGGCTGCGCCGACATTAGCGTGTTGGCAAAAGAGCTGCGCACCTATTTCGAACCGCGCGGCTGCAAAGTTGGATTTACAAATGCTAATGAAATTATCAGTCGCAACAGCCTTAATCAAGAAGTTTTAGCATTTTTTATCCCTGGTGGGGCAAGTACTCCATATCGTCACAAACTAGAAATTTTGGGTAATGCTAAAATCCGCGAATATGTTCAACAAGGCGGTGTTTATTACGGAATTTGCGCCGGTGCTTACTATGCTTGCAAACATACCGAATTTGAAAAAGATGTGCCGGAATCCCGAATTATTGCCGAATACAAATTAGATTTACTCAATGCCAAAGCCATAGGCTCTCTTTATAAGGAACTCAACATCGAACCATTCGCTAAAAATACGGCATCTTCCGCCGCTGTAGAACTAATTGATGAAAAAGGCGATATTGTGGTAGCGCATTACCATGGCGGACCGTATTTTGAGCTTGACCACACGGAAAAAACCGAGATTTTAGCACATTATAATTTAACCGGATTTAAGCCGGCTGTGGTTTTACAGCATTATGGAAAAGGCAAAGTAATCCTTTCCGGCGTGCATTATGAGGACAGCGCTCAAACCTTGAAGGCTGTTTCAAACGCTTCTGACACACTCAATCGTCTGCAGCAAAATGAAACTTCTCGCCGCCAATTTTTTGAAAAATTGATGTCGCTTTCGGGTAGATAATTTTTTGCACTTTGGATAGTATATGTTTATTTTTTCTCACAATTTCCGCAATTTGAGCAACCGTTACAAATTAAGCGGCTACCACACATTTGACATTGTTTTCTAAAATAAGGTTTATACATTTGAATTTCGTCAGTAAACAAACTGTTTCATCATACAAATTCTTAACCCATTCGTATTTTAGCAAACGAGAACCATCATAATTTTCTCCACCGGCAATAACCTGTTCAATAAAGCCTCTTTGTAAATATTTAGCTATACTGACTTGACCGATAAACGGAGCGACCATAATACATTTGTGCTTGAACGGCAGTTTTTCTAGAATAGGAATACGTTCATCAGCCATTTGCTGGTTTTCACAAGTTACATTGAAAAATATATTATTTTTAACGCTCATAGATGATTGTTATTTGGCATAACGAATCGCAAAAAAACTCTCAATCTTGCGACTGAGAGTTTTTTTAATAATTGGAAGTTAAATTACTTCAATTCAACTTTAGCACCAGCGGCTTCCAATTTAGCTTTGATAGCTTCAGCTTCTTCTTTAGAAGCGCCTTCTTTAACAGTTTTAGGAGCACCGTCTACCAAATCTTTAGCTTCTTTCAAGCCCAAGTTTGTAATAGCGCGGATTTCTTTAATAACGTTAATTTTGTTAGCACCTGCTTCAGCCAGAACTACATCGAATTCTGTCTTTTCTTCAGCAGCGGCAGCGCCTGCACCAGCAGCACCGGCAACAGCAACAGCTGCAGCAGCGGAAACGCCCCATTTTTCTTCTAACATTTTTGACAATTCAGCAGCTTCCATAACTGTCAGAGCTGATAATTCATCTACTAATTTGGCCAAATCTGCCATTTTTTTTCTCCAAATAAATTAAATTAAAATTTTTTTAGTTAAAAACCATTTTCACATCTAAGCTTTTTTGTTTTATGCTGAGTGCTGCGCCGCTGATTTTGAGCGAAGTGTACAACCTAGTACATAAGCGATAAATCAGCAAGCATGACGCGCATAAAACGGAAAAGAAACTTAGGCGGCTTCTTTCTCGCTGTAAGCCTTTGTAACTCTTGCCAATTTGGCAGCAGGAGCTTGCAACAGGCCAACCAATTTGGCACGCAATTCGTCCATAGAAGGAATTGCAGCCAATTCTTTGATTTCATCTAAAGTCAGAGCTTTGTCAGACAAAGCACCGCCAACGATAACCAATTTTTCATTATTTTTTGCAAATTCAACACAAGCTTTGCAAGCAGCAATCGGGTCATTGGCATAAGCCATAGCAACCGGACCTTTAAACAGGTCTGCCAAACCTTCAAATTTTGTGTCTTTTACAGCAAGACGAGCAATACGGTTTTTAGTAACTCTCAAAGAGGCACCAGCATCGCGCACTTTGTTTCTCAATTCGTCAGCTTCAGCCACAGTCAAACCTAAATATTCGGTGATTACAACTGATTCTGCGTTAGAGAATACTTCATGCAACATGTTAAGTAACTCTGTTTTTTCTTCGCGGTTCACTTATTGTCTCCATACGAAATTGTTAAATTCAGACCTCAAGGTCTAAACCGTTACCAAACCCACAATATTCTGAACAAATCAAAATACTGCGGAACCCAAATCTGTCCAGGAGAAAAATTTAATTCTAAAACTCACTCCCGTCTATGTCGGATATTTAAGGCCTCCGCGACACCGTCAGCTTTAGTTACAAGCAAAAAGCCTTCGGTATCGAGATGCCGCCCACAGTCTTGGACAGTTTCAAGAGCCTCCGCTCTTGAAGAGTGGGGCAGAAAAAACTGCAAAACAGCCTCCCTGCCCTAAACTGATTTGCCTTTTAACAAATTTTTTATCAAAAAGCAAGCATTTTTTAATAAATTATAACCAAGCAGATTATAATTCAGAAGCGTTAACCTTTACGCCAACACCCATTGTAGAGCTGATTGAAATCTTTTTCAAATATGTGCCCTTCAAGGTAGCAGGTTTAGCTTTGATAATTGTTTCGATGAACAATTTAGCGTTATCATAGATTTTGTCTTCAGAGAAAGACGCTTTAGCAACACCGGCGTGAACAATACCATTTTTTTCTACACGATATTGAACTTCACCAGCCTTAGCGTTTTTAACTGCTGTGGCAACATCTGCTGTAACTGTACCCAATTTAGGGTTTGGCATCAAGCCTTTAGGACCCAAAACGCGGGCAACACGACCAGCCATACCCATCATATCAGGGGTGGCAATACATCTATCAAAGTCAATTTTACCGGCCAAAATAGAATCTACCAAATTTTCGGCACCAATAACATCTGCGCCGGCTGCTTTAGCTTCATCAGCTTTTTCACCTTGAGCAAATACGGCAACGCGAACAGTTTTACCATTACCGTGCGGCAATTGGCAAACACCGCGAATCATTTGGTCTGCGTGTTTCGGATCAACACCTAAATTGATTGCTAAATCAATGGTTTCATCAAATTTTGCTTTTGCATTTTCCTTAACGATTTTAACTGCTTCTTTAAGGCTGTACTCTTGATTTTTATCCAGAGTCTTATATGCATTTACTAATCTTTTTCCGCTCATCGACTTACTCCGTAACCTTAATACCCATAGAAATAGCCTGACCTTTAACCATATTCATAGCAGCTTCAACTGTAGGGCAGTTCAAGTCTGGCAATTTGGTGGTAGCAATTTCTTTTACCTGTTCCAAAGTAATTTGACCGGCAACAGTTTTGCCTGGTTCTTTAGAAGCGGATTGCACGCCGGCAGCTTTCTTAATCAAATAAGAAACCGGAGGCAATTTAGTGATGAATGTAAAGCTCTTATCCTCGTATGCGGTAATGATTACCGGCACAGGAACACCCGGTTCCATTTTTTGAGTTTTAGCGTTGAATGCTTTACAAAATTCCATAATATTCAGGCCTTTTTGACCCAAAGCTGGACCAACCGGCGGAGAAGGGTTAGCTTTTCCGGCAGGTATTTGCAGCTTGATAAGACCTAAAATTTTCTTTTTAGATTTAGCCATTATAATACCTCATTGTAGGTTAGTGGTAAAGACCAATGGCTGGTCTCCCACATTGTTAAACATAATCAGCCAAGGACACAAATATCCCTAACTGCTTGTTTTGTATATCACAATATTTGCAAAATGCAAGCACTTTTTAAACCTGTGTTATACTATATTGAATTTTCCAATAAGGTCAAAACATTGCAGGATCTGGTCGCACAAACTTTACATTTTTCAGAAACAACAGCCTTATTATAAATAACGACTGATGATAAAAGGGTTTTCGACGCCCTGCATTTGGTAATGCGTAAAAATTATAAAAATAATTTTAGCTAAATGCAAGCAATTTTATTACTTCAATATATTGACAATTTTCTTATTTTTGCCTAAAACTACACTGTTAACTTATTAAATACATATAATTATGGCAACGAACATTGAAAAAAAGGATTTGAAATCCATTTTGTTGGAAACTTTACGCAACGAGTTGGAAATTGAAAAAATTAATAAATCTGACCGTTTGCGCAGCGACTTGAGTATGGATAGCATCAACGCTATGTATATTAGCATGAAAATGGAACTCAAGCTCGAACTTGAAAATGATGATGAGATTGCCCACTACATCGCTCAAAATCCAGATTTGACCGTTGGTGAGTTACTTGATTTTGTTTGTAACAAAATTTCGAATGTCAAAGTATAAAAAAAGGAGTGTAAAATAAACACTCCTTTTTTTGCAGTTATTGAAAACTATTTTTTCAAAATAGATTTACCAGCATAAACAGCCATATCACCCAATTCTTCTTCAATACGAATCAGCTGATTGTATTTTGCCATACGGTCTGTACGAGACATAGAACCGGTTTTGATTTGACCGCAGTTGGTAGCAACGGCAATGTCAGCAATGGTTGTGTCTTCTGTTTCACCCGAACGGTGAGACAATACAGCTGTATAACCATGACGCTGAGCCATATCAACAGCTTTCATTGTTTCGCTCAAAGTACCGATTTGGTTAACTTTAATCAAGATAGAGTTTGCAATACCTTTTTCAAAGCCCATAGCCAAACGTTTTGGATTTGTAACAAACAAATCATCACCAACCAATTGGATTCTGTTGCCCAAAGCAACTGTCAACAATTTCCAGCCTTCAAAATCATCTTCGGCCATACCATCTTCAATAGAGAAGATAGGGAATTTATCGCACAAACCTTTGTAGTATTCAACCATTTGAGCGTTGGTATAAGATTTGCCTTCGCCTCTCATTTCGTATTTGCCGTTTTCATAGAATTCAGAAGAAGCAGCGTCAATAGCCAAAACAACGTCTTCACCTGGTTTGTAGCCAGCATCTTTAATGGCGTTTACAATAAAAGTCAAGGCTTCGTCAGCAGATTTCAAATTTGGAGCAAAACCGCCTTCATCGCCAACATTGGTGTTTTGACCGGCAGCTTTCAAGTTTTTCTTCAAAGTTTGGAAAATTTCAGCACCCATGCGGATAGCTTCTTTGATAGAATCGGCAGAAACCGGCATAATCATAAATTCTTGAATATCAATCGGGTTATCTGCGTGTTTACCACCATTCAAAATATTCATCATCGGAACCGGCAAAGTGCGAGCCATTGTGCCGCCCAAGTAGCGATATAATGGCAAATCGGCTTCTTCGGCCTGAGCTTTAGCCACAGCCAAAGAAACAGCCAAAATAGCGTTTGCACCCAAGTTACCTTTATTTTCTGTGCCGTCCAAATCAATCATTGTGTTATCAATATCAATTTGGTCTTCTGCTTCATAGCCAGCCAAAGCGTCATAGATTTTGTCGTTTACATTCTCAACAGCTTTCAAAACGCCTTTACCGCCAAAGCGGGATTTGTCACCATCACGCAATTCTACAGCTTCGTGAACACCGGTAGAAGCTCCTGATGGAACTGCAGCGCGACCAAATGCGCCTGACTGCAAAACAACTTCGGCTTCAACGGTTGGTGTACCGCGTGAATCTAAAATTTCTCTGGCATGAATATCAACAATAGCACTCATTTTTTTCTCCTATTCATAAAATTTTAAGTGTTGGCTATAAATTAGTTTATTTTCATTTAATGTCAAGCCAAAAGACAGATAGTCAGTATAAAAAATATCAAAGAGTGAAAATTGAAAACTCCGTTTTAATCTGCCATATTTTGATATTCAGCCTTTAAATTTAAACAAAAAAATATCGCGGCAATTATCAGAATCTACATTCTGATAATTAACCGCGACACTTTTGCAAGTTTCACTGCATTCGCGAAATTGTTATTGTAATTGGGTTTATCCATGTCAGATAAATAACTGATAAAACAATCCCCAATATTAGAATTATTTTTATACAAATAACTCCAGCATCCAGTTTTGTACCAAATGCTTTACTGTAATCAATCTTCCAGAGTATGTCGAGCAACATAAGGAAAACATAACCAATAATTAATGCCATGAACAAGCAAATAACGATTTCTACAGTAAGATCATGAAATGTAAAATGCATAATCTAAAAATTTTAAGGATAAAACATTAAGTTAACTAAATAAATATCAAGTAAAACAGAGTTCTATCTTAAAAAAGAAAGACTACAAAACCTGCAAACATAAAATGTAAACAAAATTTTCTCTATAATACTTAAATAAACCTCTTTCAGTATAACAAGATTTTTACCTGCTTGCAATAAAAAAAAGTCTGAATTCATATAGAACTCAGACTTTTTTAAAATCAAAAGATATTTCCTCTTGTCAGCAGCAAATACGTAACATATACAACAATGCTGAAAATTGAGCCACTCAAAAAAACTTCGCTCAAACAAAATTCTATAGAGCTCAGTTTCTTTTGAATACGACGTTTGCTGACTTCTATCATTCCGACGCATGTAAACGCAAACAGCATGAAACAGCAAGGCCAAAAAATATACCCCTCTAAAGAGCCGGCAGCTGGCATTTCTTGTTTTGCAAACAAATTAACCGTCAGCAACACAAGCAGAACCATAGCTCCTGTAAAAGAACCATAAAATAGCAACGGACAGCGTTTTTTGGCTTTGTACGGAAGTTCAGCGCAACCAGCAGCTACCACAACAAAATACACCATAAACAACAATGGTAAAATAGAATAACTTTCCATAAGGCTAATAATTTAAGTTAATAATCAATTTATACATTGAAGTGTAAGACAAAAATATTTTTTGTCAAGAAAATAATCTATTGAAACATCAACTTTTTCTGTTATAATTCAATGTAATTATTGTCTTTGCAATCAGGAGAAATTTATGTTTTCAGAAAAATGGAATTATCGCTTTTTAGAATTAGCAACTTTGGTTGCCGGCTGGTCTAAAGACCCTTCTACCAAAACCGGCGCAGTGGTTGTCGGTCCGGACAAAGAAATTAGAGCCACCGGATACAACGGTTTGGTGCGCGGTGTTGACGACGATATTCCCGAACGAATGGAGCGCCCGACTAAATATGATTTTTTTGAACACGCCGAACGCAACGCTATTTATAATGCCTGCTTGACCGGCACACAGCTAAAAGGCTGCACCATCTTTTGCACATTAACGCCTTGCACAGACTGCGCACGCGCTATTATTCAGGCCGGCATAAAAGAAGTTATCACCTACGAATACAAACCAACGGATAACGACCCGAAAAATACTTGGCGAGATAAACTTAACTATTCGGCACAAATGTTTAGCGAAGCCGGTGTTGCTTATATTGAACTGCCGCATAAAAAATAATTTAATTTAAGCTGGCGCCGACCCTTTAAATTCTGCATAGCGTCAATATATATGTTATCGGTTGAATTTTGCCGAAACTTAAAGGAGATTGGATAATGAAAATTTTGGTTGCTGATAATCAGGCTCTTTTTCGAGACGGAATTTCATTGCATCTGAAAGAAATTTTACCAGACGCACAAATTTATCAAGCCTCTAATTATATGCAGCTTATCAAAAACTTGACCGAAGAAAAAAATTTTGAACTTTTGATTTTTGATGTTGAAATGCATGATATGCAGTGGCTGGAAGCGATGGAACAAATTAAACAATCTGCTCACAATGCCAAAATAGCTGTCATTTCTTCATCTGAAGACTGGCGAACAATAAAACATATATTATCTGCCGGCGCTGACGGATATATTTCTAAACGCACAGATATTAAGGATTTTCAAAACGCCATAAAAGCCATTATTGCCGGAAAAACTTATATTCCGGAAAACCTGACAGATATAACTCCTATTAATAATCTAAGCGGCAAAAGCACCGGACTAAAAACTTTAACCAACCGGCAGTCACAGGTTTTGGATTTAATAGCTCAAGGAAAGTCTAACAAACAAATAGCTTTTGACATGGGCGTTTCCGAATCCACTGTAAAACTGCATATAAACGCTCTTCTGCGCTCTCTACACGTTAGCAACCGCACCCAAGCTGTAATTACAGCGCAAAAAATGGGAATTATTTAGAATCCTGTTTTGTTTCAGCGTCTTTCTTAGATTTTAACTGACCGCAAGCCGCTAAAATATCTTGACCGCGCGCCACCCTGACCGGTGCGGCAAAACCGGCTTTTTCCAATTCGCGGGCAAACGCGTGAACCCGATTATTTGAGCTTGGCGCAAATGAACACCCAGGCCACGGATTAAACGGAATTAAATTAAAACTAGCCCGCAGCTGATATTTTTTCATCAAAGCGATAAGTTCTCGCGCACAGTTCAAACTATCATTAACGCCATTAAGCAACAAATATTCAAATGTAATATAGCGGCTGCCATCACCGTTTTGATAAGCTTGGCAAGCCTCCATAACTTCTTCAATCGGATAACGGTTATTAATCGGCATAATCTGGGAGCGAATCGCATTGTTTGGAGCATGCAAAGAAACCGCCAAACGAACGCCGGTTTGCTGCAAGGCCGATAGAATTTTTGGCGCAATCCCCGAAGTTGACATAGTCACCCGACGGCGTGAAATAGCAATTCCATCGCCATCTGTCAAAATCTGCAAAGCTTTGACTGTATTTTCCATATTGTGCAGCGGTTCTCCCATTCCCATAACCACAATATTAGAAAGATAACGCGTTTCATTGGTTGGACTAGGCCATTCGCCGTATGTGTCACGCGCAACCATAAATTCGCTGACGATTTCTCCAGCCGTCAAATTTCTGGTTAATTTTTGACTTCCGGTATGGCAGAATTTGCAGCCAACCGCACAACCAACCTGCGTAGAAATACAAACAGCACCCCTATCCTCTTCCGGAATATAAACCATTTCAACCCGCTGACCGTCTTTGAACTCCAACAGCCATTTGCGGGTTTTATCTGTTGACAGCTGCTCCGCCACAATTTTAGGACGGCTGATTGTGAAATTATCGGCCAATTTTTGACGCAAATCTTTAGAAAGATTACTCATTTTAGCAAAATCTGTTTCACCAAAATAATAAAGCCACTGCCACAACTGTTTGGCTCGAAACGGCTTTTCGCCGATTGCCACCAACGCCGCCTGCAGTTCTTCTTTGCTAAGCCCGATAAGTTCTATTTTTTCTGTCATAACTATTTTTTCTTACACTTTGCTGAAATTGCTTGATAAGCGCTGGAAAATCCTTTTAGTGAATAAGTATCTTTTGTCGTAGTGCCGCGGCTTGATTTGCCGTCAACAATCATTCTTTCTCCGCGTTTCATCGCCGCTATCAAATTGCGGTCCTCTTGAGAGCTGACCATCCAGCCTTTTGTACCTTCAGTAAAAGTATTTTTAAATGTTTTATCGCCTATTTTAATGGTAAACGGCGCTTTGGTATCAAAACTGTAGCCGGCAACAAAACTTACCTCGTCAAAAGTTTTTTCGGACGGACGATGAGTGATAATGGTATAGATATCACCGCGTTTAGTGTATTTTCCCTCGTCTTTTTTAGGAGTCGAAGACATATAGCAAATAAGATTGCCGCGGTCGTTATACGTCCAAGCGGTCCAATCACCGTATTCACCTAAAACTTTAGGCAT
>OJAW01001794.1_pt1 | contig 11755 bp, 7 predicted proteins | sample 1589151 | NCBI WGS metagenome assembly OJAW01 (sample SAMN03283290) | human gut metagenome | biome: human-associated habitat; material: feces | host: Homo sapiens | place: Peru | collected 2012 | reverse complement strand
AACTGAGCTAAGGAGACATCTGTCAAATACATTTAATATTATATTATATTTTTTTGTATTTGTAAACCTCTAAATTGAAAAAAGTTTATTTTTTTTCTATTTTGTAGTAATTGACTTTTTATACTCATTTTGATATAATTTAATAAGAATAGGTATCGGTGATAAAATGAAAAAAATTGGTGGAAAAAGTTTTTGGATTATTTTGATTATTAGTGTTATTACATTAATTGCTTTGACTTTGGGAGTTATATTTCTTACTAGAAAATCTAGTAAGGAGTTTTATAGTGCTGGTTATATAATCAGTAGTAATGCTACTAAAAGTGATAAGCTTTATTTTAATGATAATACCGTATATAAAGAAAATGTATTTGATGAATATGTTTTTAAAAATACTGATAATAAGGAAGTTAGTACTGATAAAAATAATTTTATTCACTATTTAGATAATTCTTTATCTTTTATGAAGAATGGTGTAATATTGGATTTGGATAATATTAATACTTCTTTGATACCTTATTATAATATAACAGATGCTTCTATTATCCAATATAACAATGGTGGATATTATATTGAGACTGCTGATAAGACTTTAACATTTGGTAACTTTTTAGGTAAAATAACTGATAATAAATATATTGTTGTTGGTAAAGATGTGAAAATTAAATTAGCAGGTAGTAATGAAGAAGTTAGTGGTAATTACTTTGAAATACTTTTCGTAGAAAATGGTGTTGTTAAAATTGAAAATCAGGAAGGTAGTTATCAAACTGTTAGTGATGGTACTACTGTTTATGTGGGAGATAAAATTAAAATTGAACTTGGTGATAAAGATGTACTACTTGATGATGAAAATAAGTTAAATCTTAATGAGATGACTATTGATGGAAATGAAAATATTGATATTGTTCCTGATAATGGTAAAGTAAAAGATACAAAAGGTAATGGTAATAGTACTAATGGTGAAGATGACAAAGATGGGAATGGTACTAATAATGATGGAAATAAAGAACCTAATGGTACTGGTAATAATGGCACTGATGGTGACAATACTGGCGGTACAACTGATGGTGATGGTCAAAATGGTACTCAGACTGTTATTAAAAAAGAAGTTTCAATAGATTTAGTTAGTGCTAAAGCTGATATTAATAGTATTAATGCAAGTTTTCAAGTTATTGATACTAATAATTTTATTAAGGGTAATTTACTTCTTACATTAGTTAATACTTCAACTGGTGATACTGTATATAAGAAGATACTTGCTAATACTAGTGATATTCAAGATGTTGTTATAAGTTCTTTAGCACCAGATTCTAATTATGTTATGACTATTAGTGAAGAAAATAATAGTTCTGGAATTCAATATTTTCAAAAAATATTTAGAACAGATAGTTTAGATTTAAGATTAATTAGAGAATATGTTACTACTAATTCATTATCTTATTCAATAGATTTTGGAACTACTGATGTTAAGTCTGTTAATATTAGTATATATGATACTGATAATAATAAGATTGGTGATTCTAAAGTTGTATATAATAATGATAGTGGAGAAGCTATAACTTTTGATGATTTGAATAAAAATACTTTATATAATATTAAAGTTGATTCTGTAATATTTAATAATTTGAATTATTCAAATACATATACAATAACTACTAGTGATACTACATTAAAAGAAAAACCTGTTCTTGGCGATATTTCTGTTAATGTAAGTTCTGATGGAAAAGAGTTTACTTTATCAATGAAAGAGCCAAATGATCCTGATAAAAGTATTACAAAATATACTTATGAGATTTATAAGGCTGAAGATATTACTGAGGATGGTAGTACTTCAATGACTCCAGTTTATTCTTTTGGTTCTGATGAACTTAAAGAACAAAAATTACGACTTGGGGAACATGGTATTGAGAGTAATGTTGATTATCGTTTTAAGATGGTTGTTCAATATAATGATAATTATAAGTATAATGAAATTGATACAGCGTTTAGTAATTATTTTCAGATTGTAGGTAAACCAACCGTGGAATTTATACCTGATGAAAGTCTTATTTCATTTAATCAAATTGGTGGTAGTGTTCAAATTAAGGATGAGGGATGTACTATTCCTAATGAGGGTAGAAAGTGTTTTGATCAAAAGAATAATTTTGTAATAAAATATTATGGCCCTGATAAAATTAAAAAGACTATTGAAAAAGTTACATTTGATGAAAATATGACTTATAGTTTAATTTTAGATGGTCTTTCTGAAAATACATTATATAATTTTGAATTATATGCTGATGTTGATATGAAAAATGGTGATGGTATTAATAAAGGTGAGTATATTGGTAGTTTTTCTGCTAAAACAACTGGTATTAAAGCTTTGAAGATGCAGAATTGGAAAACTAATGCGTATAGTTTTGATACACCAATTTCAGTTAGTACAGAAATGATTAGTACTGATCCTAGTGATGATTCAGTTGATAAGATAGCTACAATTACATTTAACTTATATAGAGGAGATGTGAAGAATGGTATATCAACAGAACCAATAGGAACATTTAATGTTACTGATGGTATTAAGGATAAGTATTATAATAAAGAGTTTGATTTGACTTCAAATATGTTTGGTATTGAAAATCTTGATGCACTTAGAGAATTATCTGGTGGTAAATTAAATAGATATTATACTATTGAGATTACTGATGCCTTTGATGAATCTAGAACTAATGAGTTTAATATTATGGATAATATGTATGTAGTTGAAACTCCTTCAATACTTTTACTTGAAGATGAGGTTGCTACTCCTAAGATATTGGTAGATGAAATTACGAATGTTCAGACTAAATCTAATGAATATAAAGATGAGTATAATGTTACTTATGATCCTATGCTTGATGATACTACTATTAGAGGATATAAAGTAACTGCTGTATTTGATAAACAAAAGATAGGTACTTATTTCCAAGGTGATAATCCGGTTAGAGCTATTAAGTTTTATGTTTATAATAATTCTAATAATTTAATTGAAGAAAGAGAAATTTCAGTTATTGATAGTGATGTTAGTGAGACTTATTTCTTTTTGGGTAATGGCACTGATTTCTCTGTTGTTGATAAAGATATGAGAAGAGGTAATACTTATACTTTTTCATATGATTTGCAGCTTGATACTGATAATGATGGAGCGGCTGATAATACTTTTCCGTCTAATAAGCCTAAGAGTGAGAAGTTCTCTTCGTTGAAAAAGGATCCTGAATTTAAGTTGTTTATTGATAATAGTACTAAAAATACAATTACTTATAAATATAAGATTAGTGATTATGATAATGCTTTATTAAAAACTGGAGATAAATATTTATTGCTTTATACTATTGGTGAAGATAAAACGGAATATGAAGTTCCTATTGTTAAAAGTGATGAGTATAATGAATTTACAGTATCTAATTTGAATAATAATGATATTTATGATATTATTTATCAAAAGGTTAGTGTCAAAGATAAAGATGGTGCTAATAAAGTTAGTCTTGGAAAATATTATTTTGATGGCTATTATGATGGTAATGATTTTAATATGGGATATAAGCTTGAATATGGTAATTTTGATAATAGATTAAAACTAATTGTAAATGATAATGATTTTTTGAATAGGGTTTCTGCTTTTCTTGTTACTTTAACAGCAGGTGATCAAAAATATCAAAAAGTTGTTTCTGATTTTAAGGCTGATGATATTAAGAATTGTGATGATAGAAAGTGTATTATATTTGATTATGCTGATATTTCTAATTTTAAAGGTAAAGATATTAAAGTTGATGTTGTAGCATTTTTTGATACTGGATATATTGGTTTTAGTCAAAAATCTTTATTAGGAGATTATTTTAAGAATATTGGGTTTGTTGATAGTGATAATGCTAATAAAGTTGGTTTTGTATATCAAAATACTAGTATTTTAACTCCTGGGCAATATGTATACTTTTTGAATAATACTTCTAATGCTTTTGTTAATGCTAATAAACCAATGGGAATTTTAGGATTTGAGTTTGGTTTGAGTAATGCTAATGGAGTACCTTCTAAACTTACTACAGTAAATTTAGTTGATATTAAGAATAATAAATTTGTTTCTTATGGTGATATTATTAAAAAGGGTACTGATGTTTCACAAATTCAAAATGGCGTTTATGAAAGAAGTGATAAGAATACTATTAATCCTAAAGTATTAGATAAGATTAATATTCAGACTGATGATAATTCGTTTAAGTTTACTAGTATTACTCCAAAAGTTAGTTCTAAAGCTAGTGGATTAATTAATGGAGCAAAAATTAATGTTGATTTGTCTGTGGATACTGATACATTAGAATCTGATTTTATAAAGACTGATGGTAAATATAAGTTTTATATTGATGTTTATAAAAAGAATGTTTGCGCTGAGGAAGATGAAGATTGTGTAGAAGAGTTAACTCTTGTTAAAACTATAGATACTGATTATGATAATTTGGGTGAGGTTATTTTTGAAGGATTAGATCCTGATACTATTTATTATTATAAAATATCTGCGGATATGAATAAAAATGGTAGTAAAGTAAAAACACCATTATTTGATTACAATAGAGCGGGTTATGTTGAATATATTAATAGTTTTAAAACACTTAGTAAAGATGATATATTTAGTTCTTTGAGTTATGATTATTCTTCAAATATTACAGAAGATATTTATAATAACAGAATACTTAGTGTTAATACTAGATTGAAAACTGATGTTAATATGAATATTAAGTTTCAAATATTTGATATTAATGATGAACTTAAATACGAGAAAGTTGTTTCTAGAATTGATGATGATAAGAAAGATTGTAATACAGTAGATTGTTCAAATCAGATTTATACCAGAAAAATAGGAGAGTATAATAGTGATATTAGAGCTAATTATAGTGTTGATATTACTGGTGATAATTTTGTTTTTGGAAATAATTATTATACTATTAAGATTTATGCTGTTACAACTGACCTTGGTAAAGAGTTAGAATTATATAATGCTGCTATGACGGGAGATACGGTTTTACATACGGGATTACATGAATTATGGAATCCAGAAATATTGGTTAGTCAGAATGCAATAATGACTAGTGATGGTTCTGGTTATAAACATAGTATCGAGTATACTGTTACGGTTACTGATAGAGATAAGGTTATAAATGATGGTATATATGAAATTGAACTTCAGGATTCAGCTTACAATAATGTTTGTCCTGGGCATGAAGATGATTGTAAGGTTATTGTTGATATGAATAAGACACCTTCTTGTAAATTTGCTAATGGTAAAGGTTGTACTGTAGTAAGTAAAGATGCTGATAAACAGGTTATTAAGGTTACTTTTGATAATTTGAAGGCTGATACTAATTATGTTATATATGCTTATGCTAATACACATCGTAATAATGTTTCTTTAGAAGAAAAGGATGCTTTGGTATATGCTAGAACTAAACAATATACTAAGAGTGATTTAGGATTTTCATTAGGATCTGTTACACCAACAGCGATTACTAAGAATAAAGTTTTACTTACTTTTGTTGGAGCGGCTAATTTAACTAATTCTTTGAAGGGATTAGAATATAGCGTTAACGTTACTGGAGGAGAAAAGATAGCATCTGGTAAGTTTGGTAAAGTTAATGCTTCTGATTCTGATAATATAGTATTTAAATTAGATAAAGATGGATATCCTTATTTGGAAATACCTATATCTGATGGTAAAATACTTGGTGTTAATAATACTATTAATATTACTTATTATTATGCCGATAAGGATACTGGGGAACTAAAAATACTTAAATTGTCTAATAAGACTGTATTTGATTATGACTTCAAAAATGAAAATAAATAGGAAGGGATGTAAATAATATGAGAAAATATGATATAAAGAATAAGAGAAACATTGGAATAATTATAGGGATTTCTGTTATAATTATAATCATGTTTTCTCTAGTTATTAAATTCTTTTTAGATAGTGACAGAAGTGAGTATACTATTGGTAGTGGAACTTTGTTATTTGATAAAGATAAATCAATTGTAAAAGTTGATGGAGAAGGTATTGTAAAGAAAAAGTGGAATAATGAATACTATCTTTATTATAATAAAAAAAATGTAGAACTTGGTAATACTGCTGTTGGTTATAATGAAACTACAGGAGAAATTACTTTGTATGGTAAGTATTATGAAATTGGTGTTGGTGATAATATTGATATAGTAGATGGAGAGACTGTTATTAAGAGTTCGGCTTTAACTAAGTTTTATAAATTAGCGGATAGGAAATATTTGATTATTGATAAGGATATTAAGACTGCTGATGGTCTTTTATCTACTACTGACTTTTTGATGGTTGATTTAGATAAAATTGGTAATGCTACATTGGTTAATCATAAGGTTAATTTGAAGGCTTTTTCTGCTACTACAATTGTTACTTCTAATTATACTTTTGATATTGCTAATGAAATTCTTACTTTTGGTAGTAATAAAATTGATTGTAAGAAGATTATTGGTTCTTCTAATAATTATACTAAGGATGATTTGATTCCTGATGATAATGTTGATAATGGTGGTAATTCAGATGGCGTTACTAATATAACAGATAATAGTGGTACTGATGGAAATACTAAGACGGATGGTACTAATGGAGGTAATTCTGGAAATAATGGTGGTAATTCAGATGGTAGTGGACAAAATAATACTGTTATTGAAGAAATTAAAAAGGCTACTAAACGTACTTCTGTTGTTTCAGTGACTAGTACTACTAGTAAGATTACTGTTGATTATGTTGTGTATGATCCTTATAATGAATATACTTCTGTGTATATGGAGGTTAATGGAAGTGATTCTGATAAGATAGATACTATATATTTAAATAAAAACGATACTAGATATGAATTTACTAATGTATTTCCTAATTCTTCTTATAAATTAACATTTAAGTATTCTTATGTAGATGATGATGGTAATATGCATACTGAGGTTTTTGATAATGTTAGTATTACTACTAAGAGGCCTAATGTTAATATTAAAGTTACTAGTGTAAGTTTTGGTAATATTAATTATTTGATTACTAATGATAATACTTATGATATTAGTAGTGGTACTTTGAAAGTATTAGTTAATGGTACTGAGACATATAATGATGTAATTAGTATTGATGGTAATACTACTGGTAGGGTTTATGTAAATGCTGTTAGTGGTGATATGATAGAAGTTATACTTACTGATATAAAGGCTGATGGTAGAGTTATTAAGGATGTTAAGTCTAGTTATAAATTTGTTTACTAGGAGGTATTGTTATGAAAGAATTTATTAAGAAGAGATATAATATTTTGATTCCAGCATTTTTGATTATTGTTATTTTAATAGCGGTTATTCTTTATGCTAGAGAATATAAGAATAATAGATATGCTATAAATGAGAATGTTAATGTTTATCAATATTTTTCTGGTAATAAAATGGAATATGTTGCAAAGATTGGGAGAAATAGAAAAAAAGTAATTCTTAATTTTGAAAGTAAGGATTTTGCTGTTAATTTGGATAGTACACCTGTATATGTTAAGGATGATAAAAATATTGATGTTATCTTTCCTAAGGAAATGGCTTTAGTGGATCCTTTGAAGGATAAGATTTATCAGGTTGATGCTTTATCTGAATTATATGTTGAGAATAATTTGACTTATTTGAGATTGAATAGGTTTAATAAAAACTTTGATCATGTATTTTTATATGATGGTAGAGACTTATACTTTTTTGTTGATGCTACTACTATTACTATTGGTGATAGGAAGATTGATTTGAGTGCTATGTCATATGTTAGTTGTTCTTATTTAAATATGTTTGAGTATTATGATAGGGAATCTGATACTTATGAAACTATTTCTTTGAATGATGAGAAGGTTTATGTAGAGAATGATTATATGACTATTGATGTTTCTTTGGATAAGGTTATATATAAAGATGATTTTACTTTATTGGGAGGAGATTTTAGTAGTTATAAAAAAATTACTGATATTGAATAATAATTATCATATACTTGATTAGGTGAGTATATGAAGAAAATATTTAATTTGATTTTAATAGTGGTTTTTGTTATTTTAGTTACTGGGGTAATTAATTTTAATGGGACTACTATTTTTTCTTGTCTTTTATCTTTCTTGTTTATTTTTGGTACTAATGTTTTACAGAAGAAATTGGGATTTAATGATTTATTGAAATTACTTATATATCTTTTTATTATCGTTACTGAGGTATTAGGAGAAGTTTGTCATTTTTATACTAGGTTTGAATGGTTTGATATTATTGTTCATACTTATAGTTCTTTTGTGGTTTCTTATATTGGTTTGTATTTGATTAAGAATATTTATTATAAAATTAATAAAAGGATTGTTATGTTGTTTGTTTTTGCTTTTGCTATGATGGTTGAAGCTATGTGGGAGATTGGGGAGTTTTCTATTGATAGGTTGTTTGATAAAGATATGCAGAAGGATACTATTATTAATGAGGTTGTTTCTGATTATTTTTCTTTGAATAATGATGTTCCTACTAGGATTATGGTTAATGATATAACTATTAAGAGTGATTCTTATGTTTATGAATATAGTGGTTATATTGATATTGGTTTATATGATACTATTGGTGATATGGTGTGTGCTTGTATAGGAAGTATTATATTTATTATTGGTATGAGTAGGGAAATTAGGTTTATAAGTTGATATTTATTGTATGCCTCTAGTGCCTAAGGTCACTATGAGATTTTATAATGCCTAATGTCATTATAAAAAAAGTTTTGAGCTTGTAATCTCAAAACTAATAGTTATTATTTAAGTTGAATAAATGATAAATTAACATTCATTTTAGCTGTTTTACCATTTTTAGTAGCCTCTGTATCTGCTGTATTATCCATGGTACTATTTTCTCCATCATCCCATATAACATATACTCTAATATAAATAGGAGCAGTATTATTAGCTTGTAATACTTCATTGGTTATTGATTGATTATCTCTATCTAAATCAATAATTGCACCATTATTAATAGAGTATTTAGTAGCTACTAAATCACTGACAGCACTATCATCATTAACTGAAAAATTAATATTATATTTAAATGAAACATCTGCTTCTGTAGCATCTATAACTAAATCAAAATATCCTTCACTAGTAGGAGCAATAATACCACTAGCAATATTTTCATTACCATTAAATACCGGTACAATTACTGCATCAGCAGTATTTCCTTCACGAATATCTTTATTATTAACTAGAATTCTCCATCTAGCTACATTAATACTAGCATTCTCACTAGTAGAAGTTAAATACTTAGCATAAGATTCTTGTATAAAGAAAATACATAAAACAAATGATAAGAAAGCAAGAATATAAATAAAATGTTTTCTCTTCATTAACATCACCTATTATATAAAAATTATAGCATAATAATAATTAATAAGCAATATAATGTCTAATATAATGTAAAATTATCATGAGTTAATTGTACAAGTACAAGAATTATGATAAAATAAAAAAAGAAGGTAAGGGAGTAGATATGGCTAAAAATGTAGTGGTAAAAGCAGAAAAAGTTTATGGTAGAAAAAAGAAATATAGTAGTATAAAATTAATATTATCTATATCCCTTTTAGTATTAGCTTTAGTATTTATCGTATTAGGAGTAATATATAAAGGTGGAAAGTTTACAATAACACTTGATAAAAGATTATCTTCAGAAAGTGGTATTGTAATATATGAAGATTCAGAAATTAAAGAATCAAAAAGAAAATTATCTGCTAGAGACTTAGAATTTATGGATAATATATCAATCGATTGGATACCACAAAATATAGATACTGAAAGTGATGGTTCTCATAATGGAGAAAATTATATAGCTTATACTTTTTATATAGAAAATGAAGGTGAAGAAACAATTAACTATTGGTATTCCATAATAATAGATGATGTTATAAAAAATGTTGATGAAGCTGCTAGAGTAATGGTATATTTAAATGGTGATAGAAGAGTATATGCTAAATTAAACTCTTATACTAATGAGCCAGAAAAAGATACCTTACCATTTTATAGCAAAGATGAAGCAGTGTTAGAACAAAGAAAAGATTTTAAACCAGGAGATATTGATAAATTTACTATTGTAATATGGCTTGAAGGTGATGATCCTGATTGCATAGATAATATTCTTGGTGGTGAAATAAAAATGCATATGGAAATAAGAGAAGAACATAAGGAAGAGAGTAAGAATAATGAAAAAGAATAAGAAAAAAGAAAAGAAGAGAAGATATCGTTTATTTTATCTATTATTACTACTATTAATTACGACATTATCATTATCTGTTTCATCATATGCATGGTTTACTACTAATAGAATAGTAAGAGTAGATTTATTAAATGTAAATGTTAGAGCTCAAGGAGGAATAGAAATATCTGTTGATGGAACTAATTGGAAATCTTCTGTTTCTGTTGATGATATAATAACTGCTAGTGATACATATCCAACTAATACTAATCAAATTCCTCAAACATTAGAGGCTGTATCAACAGTAGGTAAAATAGATAATGGTAAGATAGCTATCTATCATGGTAATGCTGTTAATAATGCTGCTGGCAATTATGTACTTGAAACAACTAGAAGTATTGAAGTAGCATCAGCAGGAGAAAATAGTCCTGGCAAATTTATTACTTTTGATTTATTTTTAAAAACTAATAATAATACTCAGTTATATTTAACGCCTGAATCTAATGCTACTTATGGTGGGGATAAATCTGTAGGAATAGAAAATGCTGTTCGCTTTGCCTTTGTTGAAGAAGGAACAACATTTACTGGGGCTCCACTTGGAACTATTCAGTCAATGACTACTAGTGACCAGAGTAAAGTTCATATTTGGGAACCTAATTATGATACACATACTGAATATGGTATTGAAAATGCTAGAGATGTTTACCAAATGAATATAACTAGTCCATCAGAGCCATTAAATTATGATGGTGTCTTAAATGAAATACCTAAGATAGCGGGCGTTACTACTAATAATGCTAGTGAAAATAAATATCCTATGTATTTTCAAAGAGTAAACATAGATTATTATACTAAGAATAATTTTGATAATAATGTTCAAATCTTTAGTATCAATAGTGGTATTACTAAGATAAAAGTATATATGTGGATTGAAGGACAAGATGTAGACTGTGAAAATAATGCTGCTATTGGTAATGTAGCTTTAAATTTAAGTTTTAGTACAAATCCAGCATAATATAACACAGCTATATGGTGAGAATACCTTGAGTAAATTTCTCTTTCTATATACATTATATTATAAATATTTAAACGATTATCACGCAAAGATGGTACATACGTATTATATGCAAAAATCTTGTAACCGCCTATAAATAAAGAGTTTATAAATTAAATAAAAAATAGTCAAAAAAAACATTGACTACAATAACCAATTAATATATAATGTTTATGCGGTAATACCTAGTGGTGTTCTCTCCTTTTTTAAGTATCTTAAGGAAGGGGTGATTCTATGTTTCAAAGTTTTCTGTTAAAGGGGGTTTTGAGATGGATCTAGTCCTAGCATTTGCTTGGATTACTCTAGTTACACTATATTTCATATATAGTAGTAACCTTAGAAAATAAGTAAAATAGAGCACCAAGGCAGTGCTCTATACAACAGTATGGAGAGAACACCTTCACAACTAGGTGTTACCCATTTTTATTATGGATAAATTTCTCTCTTCATATACATTAT
>OJAW01001793.1_pt1 | contig 11756 bp, 7 predicted proteins | sample 1589151 | NCBI WGS metagenome assembly OJAW01 (sample SAMN03283290) | human gut metagenome | biome: human-associated habitat; material: feces | host: Homo sapiens | place: Peru | collected 2012 | reverse complement strand
ACATAATTGGAGGACCTAGTCGGATTCGAACCAACGATCAGGGAGTTGCAGTCCCTTGCCTTAACCAGCTTGGCTATGGGTCCATAGAACATACTAATTATAGCAAAATAAATATATTTATTCAATATATTTTATGGAAAAAAATAAAAAAGTTGCAAAATAAATATATTTATGAGATAATGTATAAGTATTCTGTGAGAGAAATGTGGTGATAAAATGGAAAGATTACAAAAGAAAATAGCGGGTCTTGGTTATTGCTCTAGAAGAAAAGCCGAAGAACTTATTACTAAAGGTTTAGTTGAAGTAAATGGTGAAGTAGTTACTAAACTTGGTACTACGGTTAAGCCTGGAGATGTTATTGTAGTAGAAGGAAATATTTTAGATACTAATAAAAATTATGAATATTATTTACTTAATAAACCTAAAGGAGTTGTTACTACCACTAGTGATGAAAAAGGGAGAACAACAGTAGTAGATTTAATTGATACTACTACTAGAATATATCCTGTAGGTAGATTAGACTATGATACTACAGGTATACTTATACTTACTAATGATGGCGAACTTGCTAATTTACTTATGAGACCAGACTCTTTAGTAGATAAAACTTATATTGCTAAAGTAGAAGGAATGGTTACTATACCTAGTCTTCAAAAATTAAGAAGTGGTGTTATTATCGATGGTGTTAAGACTAAGAAGGCAAGAGTAAGACTAAAAAGTTATGATAAAAAGAAAGATACTTCAATAGTAGAAATAACTATTCATGAAGGTAAAAATCATCAAATTAAAAAAATGCTTGAATCAGTTGGCAATAAAGTTATTAAGCTAAGAAGAGAAAAATATGCTAATTTAAATTTAAAAGGCCTTATGTCAGGAGAGTATAGACCACTTACTATAAAAGAAGTGAAAATACTATACAGTTTGTGTAAAAAATAATAGGACTTGACAAAAGCAAACAAATGTGCTAAAATATGTGCCAATCAAAGGGGGAATTTGAGTTATGAATATGGAAGAAATTAATGTAAATTCTATGGATTACAGAAAATTATCTAAGGAAGATAAATTAAAAGTAGTTAGATTTAAAATTAATAAGTTATTAAGTGATACTAGTTCAAGTAAAGCATATGAATACTATAATGGTAAAAAAGTAGGAGTACCAAAAGATAAGCTAGGTATATTTAAAGACTTATGTGAAAGAGAAAAAAATCTTTCTAAATATGTAACTATTTCTGAAGAACCTGAAGTAGAAAACACAGTTATTGATGCTGAGGTTGTTCATGCTACTAATAATGATGAAAATAATAAAAAAGTTACGAGAAGGAAAACTGAAGATCTTAATTTAGAAGAAGTAAATAATCAAATTAGGTTTGTTAAAAATTATATGGATAGAATAGCTCTTTTATATAAAACAGTTGAATATAAAGACGCTGATATAATAGAAATACAAGGATATACTGGTAACTCTGTATTTGTACCATTTAGTGAACAAGGACATTACCAAGCATTATATAAGTATTTAAGATTACTTGAAAATAGAAAAGTAGAACTTGAAGTTGCTGAAATAGATAAACATTTAGCAAGCGATAGTATGGAAAATACTTATGAGTACTTAAGTGAAGATGACAATCCTTATGAAACAGGATATATGCAATTTGCTACTAGTTATATGCCTAAGAAATCAGTAACTATTGAAAAAGAGCCTACTATAAAGATGGAAACTCCAGTTACTAATAGTGAAGCAAATGATCAAAAAATAGTTTCTAGTACTACTGAGACAAATGCAATTATTCCTAATAATGAATGCAAAGATTTAGTTGTTGTAGAAAATAATGAGGAAAAGACTACAAAGAATAGTTTTGGTAAAAAGATTCTTGGCTTTCTTACAGGTACAGCAGTAGTAGGTGGTATTTGTAACTTTGGTAAAAAAATAGGTAGTAAAGTTAAGAATAAAGTTAGTAAAGCATATACTGCCACTAAAAAGAAAGTTAATGATATTAGCGAGATACTTAGAAAAAATGACTATAAGACTGCTGTTTGTACTGGAATAGTTACAATAGCTATTGCTATAAGTAGTTTTTTACCTAGAATTATTGGTAAGAGAGTTAAACCTGCTGATACTACTAAACCTTCTTCAGTAGTAGAAGTAACAGAACCTACTATTAAGGATAATGATAATATTATCATTGATAACCCAGTAGTAGAAGAACCAACTACTCCTACAGAAGAAGTTACTAAGTATGATGAATATGATTTAGGTGAAAAAGTTAATATTGCAGATAATTCATATGTTTATACAAATTCATATGATGCTACTGATAAAATTAATGAATATACACCATATTACGATAATTCTTACGATAGAGAAGTAATGGGAGTTACTTATGAATTTGACGGAAATCTTTATACTATTTATAAAGATGATGCAAATGCTAATGATAAAATCAATGAATTAGTATGTAGAGGGGCTAAACAAACTGCTGTATTAGTAGTTCGTAATGACTTAGTTAATACCGGTGATTATGAAGGCTACTACAACATCGATTCAGTAACAAGAGTAAAAACTAAATAATATTAATGATATGAGATAGATGAAATTTGATAGTTTCATCTATTTTATTTGACTTTTTATAGTATTTCTGATATTATATTGGCAACTAATGGGGGATATAATGATATTTTATTTATATGAAAGTACTGAAAAAACTAATGTCGAAAAAATTAATGATACAGTAGAAGTTTATTCAAGTAGTTTTAACGATTTATTTGCTAAAGATGGAATAAAAAAGGTTGTTTTAAACAGTATTAAAGCTAATACCTGTATACTATCTTTAGGTACTTCAAGTTATTTTTTAGACGATATATATGAAGCAATAGTTAATAATTATAATTATGATAAAATAATAGAAATGCTTAATAAGAATGGTGTTATATTTTTTTCACTATGTATATATATTATTAATTATGGTAAAAAAATTTATAATTTGATAAAAGATATTAATAAATGCCAAGAGATACATTTTAACTGTGATAGTTCTAATTTACTTGATACTTTATATTTATGTGAAAAAATTAATGTACCCGCTATTATAGAGGGGGTTAATATTTCTTTAGAGAATTATCAGAAGATATTAGATAGCTATGATTTTAATAGATTAAATGGTAGAGAGATAGCTATTCATTATCAAGACTATGGTAGTACTATTGATATTAATACTTTATATGATACCTCATGTCAAATTAATTATATTACTAAAAGAATAAAAAAATATAATTTATCACCATTAGAAAGAGTAATGTTAGTATATGATATTGTAAAAAATAATTATTATCATAAAGAAGATCAAAGAAAGAGTTATTTAATTTCTAGAACTTTAGATAATGTATTAAATTCTGGTTATATAGTTTGCGTTGGATATGTTGCTATTATTAATGCTATGCTTAAAAATTTAGATATTAATGTTATATCAATGATATGTGAAGCAAAAAGGGATAGACACTGTCGTAGTATGATTTATTTAAAGGATGCAAAATATAATATTGATGGAATATATGTGTTAGATCCGACATGGGATAGTAAGAGAAGTAATGGTCATGAAAATATAGATAAATATAATTACTTTTTGTTACCTCTTTTTCTAGCGGAAAGAACAGCTCATTCTGGCTTTTCTTCAGTAGTTAATTTATCATTGAGTGATTTTAAATCTCTTGAGGCTGAATGTAATTATGGTGACGATAATAATATGGAAGAAATGATAAAAAAAACTTCTAAAATACGTTACTGTCTAAAACAATTATTTGAACTAGTTAATAATAATCATTATGACGAATTTATTGAGGGCGTAAGCTTTTATGAATTTTTAAGCGAAGAAGAAATAAAAAAACTAGAAAACATTTATAGAGATGTCTTTAGTAAATATAATATTAATGATATTGATGTTGATACCTTTTTAAGGTTAATTTATAAGACTAAGAAAATAGAATATTATATGTACGGAGATAAAAAATTAGAACAATATAGTTCAAGACTTGATCTTCCTGATACCACTGATATTAGTATTTTAGATATAAAAAGATCTACTATCAGTAGATATTGTAAGATTAAAGTACTCGAAAATGTAAAAAATGATATGTTTGATATACTATCTTATTTAAAATATGAGGAAAAATTAAATGAATATATAACTTCAGGTATTGGTACAGTAATATCTAAAGATATTGCTACTGGTATTAAGAGGGATGTTCTTAATATAAAATTGTTAAAGCTATTAAAAAATGAAAAAGTAAAAAAAGAGATTGACAATAGATAATATTTTGAATATAATTAATGTATAAAAACAAAAGAAAGAGACGATATATTAAGATATTTATAGAGAGTTAGTGGTTGGTGGAAACTAATAAGAGACTTAATATATAGATCACTCTTGATGTGTTACTTTGAATAGTTAGAAGTAACCGGGAATAACCCGTTATCAAAATATGAGTGCACTATCAGTGAAACAAGGTGGTACCGCGAAGTATTTCGTCCTTGTGCTGGTGGTGTTTTTTCTTTAGAAGGAGGAATTATGGAATTTAAAGAATTAGAAAAAGGAAAGGTAAGCGAAGTAGAAAGTAAGATACTTGCTAAATGGAAAGAAGAAGATATTCTAGAAAAGACTATCGAAAATAGAAAAGATAATGAAACTTGGGTATTTTATGATGGACCAATATATGCTAATGCTAAGCCTGGTATACATCATGTATTAGCTAAAACTATTAAAGATTCTTTCTGTAAATATAAAACTATGAAAGGGTATAAGGTACTTAGAAAGATAGGACTTGATACTCACGGCCTTCCTATTGAGGTTAATGTAGAAAAGAAACTTGGTTTTAAGACTAAGGCTGATATTGAAAAATTTGGTATTGAGAATTTCTGCAGGGAATGTAATAATGCTACGGCTTTAAATATCGATGAAGTTAATTTACTTACTGATAATATGGGACAGTTTATTGATAGTAAACATCCTTATGTTACTTGTAGTAATGAGTTTATTGAAAGTGAATGGTGGCTAATTAAGGAAATAGATAAGAAAGGTCTTATTTATTATGGTAATAAAGTACTTCCTTATTGTCCTAGATGTGGTACTGAACTATCTGCGAATGAAGTAGGACAAGGATATCAAGAGGATAGTGTCAATACTGTTATTGTACCATTTAAGATAAAAGATAGTGATACTTACTTCTTAGTATGGACTACTACTCCTTGGACTCTTATGGCTAATGTTGCACTTTGTGTTAATCCAGATTTAGAGTATGTTAAAGTATCTTCAATGGGATATAAATTTATCGTGGCTAAAAGTCTTGCTAATAAGGTTCTAGGAGATGACTATGAAGTACTTGAAACATACAAAGGTACTGATTTAGTAGGCACTAAGTATGAACAATTAATGCCATTTGTAGAAGTGGAGGGTAAATGCTTTGAAGTACTTGCAGACTCTTATGTTACTAGTGAAGATGGTACTGGTATTGTACATATTGCTCCTGCTTATGGTGAAGATGATAATAGAGTATGTAGAGAAAATGGTATTGGTTTTGTTAATCCAGTAGGAAAAGACGGCTGCTATACTACTGGTCCTTGGGAAGGTACTTTAGTTACTGATAAAGATCTTGAGATAGAGATTATTAAGTGGCTTAAAGAAAATGATAAGTTATTTAAGAAGATTAAACTTACCCATGATTATCCTCATTGCTGGAGATGTCATAGTCCGCTTATATATTATTCTAAACCAGCTTGGTATATTAGAACTACTGAGTATAAAGATAAAATACTTGAAGCTAATAAGACTGTTAGTTGGCATCCTGATTATGTTGGTACAAAGAGATTTAATAACTGGCTTGAGAATATGGTAGACTGGGGTATATCTAGAAATAGATACTGGGGATGTCCTATGCCTATATGGATATGTTCTTCATGTGGTGAAAAGCATGTAATTGGTAGTATACAAGAACTTGATGATATGAAGATAGGGGACATAGATATTAAGAATATGGAACTTCATAGACCATATATTGATGAAGTACATATTAAATGTCCTAAATGTAATAGTACTATGGATAGAGTAACTGATGTTATGGATGTTTGGTTTGATTCTGGTGCTATGCCTTACGCTCAGTTCCATTATCCATTTGAGAATAAAGAGTTATTTGAAAGCCAGTTCCCCGCAGATTTTATCGCCGAAGGTGTCGATCAGACAAGAGGCTGGTTTAATTCACTTATTTGTATATCTACAATAGTATCTGGAGTATCTAGTTTTAAGAATGTTGTAGTAAACGATATGGTACTAGATAGCAATGGTAAGAAGATGAGTAAGTCTACTGGTAATATAATTGATCCTATTAAGATTATGGAAGAATATGGTGCAGATACTGTTAGATGGTATATGTTATATGCTTCACCAGTATGGACTCCTTTAAAGTTTGATGTTGAAGGATTAAAAGAGGTTCACTCTAAGTTCTTTAATCCACTTCGTAATAGTTATAATTTCTTTGCAATATACGCTAATGCTGATAAGATAACTGATATTAATACTTGCAGAGTAGAATATAAAGATAGAGAAGATATCGATAAGTGGTTATTATCTAAGTATAATAAACTTGTTAAAGATGTAACTGATTCTTATGATGAATATGATTTAAATAAAGTAGTTAAATTAATTACTGATTTTACTTCAATTGATTTGTCTAACTGGTATATTAGAAGAAATAGAGATAGATTCTGGGACAATTTAATGACTACTTCAAAGAAGAGTGTATATATGACTACTTATGAAGTACTTCTTGGATTATCTAAGTTAATTGCACCAATAGCAAGTTATACTGCTGAAGAGATATATACTAATTTGACTGGTAATACTTCTGTTCATTTAAGTGATTTCCCAGTATGTAATGAAGAGTTAATTGACTTAAAACTTGAAGAAAAGATGGACTTAGTAAGAGATTTAATTAGTATAGGTAGAAATGTTCGTGAGGAATCTAAGATAAAAGTAAGACAGCCTATTAGTGAAATTCTACTTGATAAGAAGAAAGAACAAGTAATTGGAGAACTTACTAGTCTAATTAAAGAAGAACTTAATGTTAAAGAAGTTATTTATACTGACGATTTATCTACTTATATGAACTTTATGGTTAAACCTAACTTTAAGGAAGTAGGTAAGATATTTGGTAAGAACATTAAAGAATTTTCTGATAAGTTATTAGAACTATCTAATGAAGATATTAATAAGCTAGAAAATAACGAAAGTATTAAGATGGATATAGATAATACTGCCTATGATATTACCAAAGATATGGTAGATATTAGAATATCTAGTAAAGAAGGCTTTAAGGCAATGGTTGTAGGTAATAACTTTGTTATACTAAATACTACAATTACTAAAGAATTAGAAAATGAAGGTCTTGCTAGAGAGACTATATCTAAAGTACAACAATTAAGAAAAACTATGAATTTTGATATTACTGATAGAATTAATATGTATATTGATGCTACAGAAGAATATAAAGAGAATATTAAAGATTACTTAGATATGATTAAAGATGAGACTTTGACTATTAATGTTTATGATAAAGATGATATTGAAGATAAAGTAAATATTAATGATTATGAAGTTGGCTTTGCATTAGAAAAAGTAAGTACTAAATAATAAATAAAGACTATTAGAGATTAATTACTAATTTTTAATGGTCTTTTTTGTGGTTTATGGTATTAACTACTTGTTAACTTTATAGACAAATTTTTTTATTCTGCTATAATTATACTAGGATGTGATATAGTGATAGAGTTAGAAAATATTGATGGAGTTGGTCCTAAAACTAAAGAGCTATTAAATAAGCTTAAAATTAATGATGGTGAAGATTTATTATATTATTATCCATATAGGTATGATGTTATTAAAAGAACGGATATGAGTATTTTAAATGATGGTGACAAGATAATCATTGATGGTATAGTAGAGGGACAACCAACGGTTATATTTATTAATAAGAGTTTAAAGAAACTGATATTTAGAATTAATACTAGAACAATGATAATTAATGTTACAGTATATAATAAAGTATATTTACATCAAGAGTTAAAGTGTGGCAAAGAAGTAACTATAATTGGTAAATATCATAAACTTAAGAATACAATTGTGGCTTCGGATGTTAGATTTGGTCTTTTACCTCCTGGGGCTAAGATAGAACCTATTTATTATACTACGGAAGGTTTAACTATAAAGCAAATATCTAAGTTTGTGTCCTATGTACTTAATAATGAGGAATATCATGTAGATTCTTTAATACCGACATATCTTGAGGATAAATATAATTTACTCCCTAAGAAGGCTGCTATATATAATGTTCATATACCTGAAGATATTGTTACTTTAAAGAAGGCAAGACAAAGAATTAAATATGAAGAGTTATTTATGTATATGTTAAAGATTAGATATCTAAAACAAAAGATAGAATCTGATGATACAGCAATAGAAAGAGTACTTGATTATGATAAGATTAATAAGTTTATTGATAATTTACCATATAAATTAACTTTAGACCAAAGTAGTAGTGTTAAGGAGATACTTAAGGATTTAGAAGCTAAGAAGAGAATGAATAGACTCCTTCAAGGTGACGTTGGTTCTGGTAAAACAATTGTGGCTTTTACCGCAATATATGCTAACTATTTATCTAAGTATCAGTCTGCTTTAATGGCTCCTACGGAGATATTAGCGGGTCAGCACTATGAAGATGCTCTTAAAATATTTAGTAAGTATAAACTTAAAATAGCTCTTCTTACTTCTAGTACTAGTGCTAAAGATAAGAAAGAAATATATGATAATCTAGAACTTGGTAAAATTGATTTAATTATTGGTACGCAAGCTCTAATTCAAGATAAGGTTAAATTTAAGAAACTAGGTCTTGTGATAACTGATGAACAACATCGTTTTGGTGTAAATCAGAGAAATTCTTTTAAAGGAAAGGGTATTAGTCCTGATGTACTTTCTATGAGTGCTACTCCTATTCCTAGAAGTTATGCTTTAACTATATATGGTGATACTGATGTATCTTCAATTAAAACTAAACCTATGGGTAGAAAAGAAGTTATTACATACTTTAGGAAAGAAAAGGATATTACTGAAGTATTAGAAATGATGAAGAGAGAACTTGATAATAATCATCAGATATATGTAGTGGCTCCGATGATTGAGGGTGATGAAGAGAACTTAGAGTCGGTTAAAGATTTAGAAGAGAAGATGAATAAGGCCTTTGGTAAGATAAGTAAGATTGGTATTATTCATGGTAAACTTGATAATAAAGAGAAAAATAAAGTAATGAATGACTTTGAAAATAATAAGATTAATATATTAATATCTACGACAGTTATTGAAGTTGGTGTTAATGTACCTAATGCTTCAATGATAGTTATATTTAATGCTAATATGTTTGGTTTATCTACATTACATCAATTAAGAGGTAGAGTAGGAAGAGGTGATATTCAAAGTTATTGTGTTTTAGTGGCTAAGGAATCTGAAGAGAGACTTCGTCTTTTGGAAAAGACTTCTGATGGTTTTGAAATTAGTGAATATGATTTTCAGAATAGAGGAGAAGGAGATTTATTTGGTATTAAACAAAGTGGTGAAATGGTACTTAAGATGGCTAACATTAGAAGGGATTTTAAGATGTTATTAAAGGCTAAAGAGGATGCTGAAGAGTTTATTAATATATTATTTACTTTTGAATCTGATGAAACTGGTAAGAATTATATAGTTTATACTGACAATACTACTGATGAACATGGTAATACTAAAGTATATGCATCTATTTTTAATCCTAATGAACCGGATTCTAAATTAACTGCTATTGAAACTGAAAAGGAATGGAAGATTATTCAAACTATTTTAGAAGAATTACAATCAGCTGGTAAAGGTGAATAAGTGAAGAAACTATTAGTGTTTCTTTTTAGTGTAATTTTATTAGTTAGTATAGGACTAATGTACTACAAAAATGGAATTAAAGCAGTTGGTGGTAATAAAAGTGTTACTTTTACAGTAGAAAAAGGTGATACTTATAGTTCACTTGGTAGTAAATTAAAATCTAGTGGACTTATAAAATCTGAATTTATATATAAAGTATATATAAAGACGAAAAAGTATGATTCATTAAAATTAGCAAAATATGAATTAAATACTAATATGGATTTAGATGAAATATTAACATTACTTTCAAAAGGTAATGGGTATAATCCTGATGTTATTAAAGTAACTTTTAAAGAAGGAATTAATATAAGAGAAATTGCTTCTATAGTAGAAGAAAAATTAGGTATTAAAAGTAGTGATTTTATTTCTACAGTAAATGATAAAGAATATATAAAAGAACTAATAAATAAATATTGGTTTTTAACAGATGATATATTAAATAGTAAAATATATTATCCTTTAGAAGGTTATTTATTTCCTTCTACATATGAATTTTATAAAAATAGTACTAGTAAGGATGTAGTTACTAAGATGCTTAATGAAATGGATAAGTTACTTAGTAATTATAAAACTGATATAGAAAAAAGTAGTTATAGTATTCATGAAATTATGACTTTAGCATCTATTGTTGAACTTGAAGGTAAGAATGATTCTGATAGAGATTTAGTAGCTTCTGTATTTAATAATAGAGTTAAAGGTAATTGGTCACTAGGTAGTGATGTTACTACTTATTACTATTTAAAAATAGATGATTTTAAAACTAGTTTAAATGGTAATAAAGACTTATATACATGTGATTATGCATATAATACTAGATGTACATCTTTTAAAGGATTACCTGTAGGACCTATTTGTTCTAGTGGTAAAGTATCTATTACTTCTAGTATAAATATTAAAGATTCTAGCTATTATTATTTTGTAGCTGATTGCAAAGGTAAAGTATATTTTAATACTAATAGTAGTGGACATTATAATACAATAAATAAATTGAAAGCGGATGGTAATTGGTGCAGCTAAAAGAAATGGAAAAATATGCGTCTTTAAATAATATACCTATTATTGAAAAAGATAGTATAGAATTTATAGAAAAATATATTAAAGATAATAACGTAAAAAATATTCTAGAATTAGGTACTGCAATAGCTTATTCAACTATTCGTATGGCTTTAGTAAGTGATGATATTCATGTTACTACTATTGAAAGAGATGAAAAAAGATATAATATAGCTTTAGAAAATATACGTGAATTTAACCTAGAAGATAGAATTGAAATAATTAATAAAGATATACTAGATATAAATTTATATGATAAGTATGATTTAATATTTATTGATGCCGCTAAAAGTCAATATATTAATTTCTTTAATAAGTTTAAAGATAATTTAAGTCCTAATGGAGCGATTATAAGTGATAATTTAGGTTTCCATGGACTTGTTGCTAGTGATACTTATATTGCAAGTAGAAATGTTAGAGGACTTGTAAGAAAAATAACTAATTATATAGACTTTTTAAAGGAAAATGAAGAATTTACTACTACTTTTATTGATATTGGTGATAAAATAGGTGTAAGTAAAAAAACTCTCAAATGAGAGTTTTTAGTTAGGAAGTGTTTATGAAAAGATTACTAATAATAAAAGATAAGAAAGAATTAGACTATCCAGTAGATGGTTTTATAGTTGGTGTAGAAGATCTAAGTACTAATTTAGGCGTGTATTACAGTCTTGATGAAATAATAGATATTATTAAATATTGTAATAAAAATAATAA
>OJAW01001792.1_pt1 | contig 11760 bp, 12 predicted proteins | sample 1589151 | NCBI WGS metagenome assembly OJAW01 (sample SAMN03283290) | human gut metagenome | biome: human-associated habitat; material: feces | host: Homo sapiens | place: Peru | collected 2012 | reverse complement strand
AATGCTTCTGCTTATAAAGAAGCAGGAATTAATATTGATTTATTAACTACTGATGGATTTTTAAATTACTATTCAGTTCCATATGTTATACATGCTAATTCCGGTGCCAAGAATGTTTATAATAAAAGCTTTAAAGGAAAGTTAAATACCATAAGTTCTAATTATATAATGAATGAATTATTTGAATATATTGGATTAAAAGGTAATAGTTATTTACAATATACAAGTGATATTAAAAATAATATTAGTGTAATTAATAATATTTATTATAAAGAAGATAATAAATATGTAGAAAAAGATAATAGCTCATATAAAGACATTATTAATGAGTTTATGAAAGTAAATTATTATTGGGCTAATGATTATAAAGAATAAACTATTGTTTATTCTTTTATTATAACTACTAGTTATAACTATATAAATTATATTTACTTGACATTATATCTAATTACATATATTATAATAGTATATTGGGAGGTACTATGGATAATATTAATTGGAATTCATTAAGAACTTTCCTCTATGTAGCAACATCAAATAGTTTTTTAGATGCTTCAAATAAATTAGTGGTATCACAACCTGCAATTAGTAAAAGTATTAAGAACTTAGAGGAACAGTTAAATGTTAATTTGTTTTTTAGAGGAAATAAAGGAATATGTTTAACACCTAATGGTGAAATATTACTTAAATATGTCAAAGATGCATATAATACTCTTTTAGCAGCTGAAAGAATGTTAATTAAAGAGAATGATACTAAAACTGGTAGTATTGTAATCGGTGCACAATCTCATATTGTCAGATATTATTTATTAAATAAATTAGCTAAATTTAAAGAAGATAATCCGCTTATATCAATTAGGATTATCGATTTATCTACAAGAGATTTATTAGAAGCTTTAGAAAAACACGTAGTTGATTTTGTTATTGATTCTTCACCAATAGAAACAATATATAATAACACTATAGTTAAGCCTATTGCTTATTTAGATACTTGTTTTATAAAGTCTAATAAAAATAATAAAGTTTTTGATAATTTAGAAGTAATTGAAAATGAAAATATTATTTTGCCACTTGAAAGAAGTTCTTTAAGAAAAACTCTAGAACGAGAACTGGAAGAAAAAGGGGTTAAACTAGTGCCAACTATTGAATATGAAACCGAAGAACTTATTATTGAATCTGTAAGAAGAAACATGGGTGTTGGTTATGTTGTAAAAAATGCTGTTGACTATTTAGTTGATGAAAAATTAATTGATGTTATTGATTTAGATATGCCTTTACCTAAGGTAGAAATTAATTTAATTTATGTAGAAAGTTATTTAACAAATATTGCAAATAAATTTATTAAGGATTATATAAATAAGGGGGATATATGATTATTGCAGTAGAAGGTATGGACGGAGCCGGTAAAACAACAGTTTGTAAATATATTTCTAGTCATAAGAACTTTCATATGATAGAAAAGCCTACTAAATATTTTTTTAACAAACATGATTTTGATAAAGTATTAGAAGAAATATATAATTCTAGTCCACTAGTTAGATCTACTTTTTTTGGACTAGGCAATATACTAGCAGTCAATAAATATGATGGTAATATTATATTAGATAGACATTTAGTTTCCAATTATTATTGGAACTATAGTAGCAATTTAGATGAAATTTATGATATATTAGTTAAGGAGTGTTCTCCTGATTTAACTATTTTGCTTTATGCAACTAGTGAAACTAGATATCAAAGACTTTATAAAAGAAATCCACATGATATAGATTTACTAGATCCAACTGTCTTTGAAGATGGTACTGATAAAATGGTTAAATTCTTAGAAAAATATAATATGAAATATGTTATAGTTGATACTAATAATATGAGTATTGATGAAATGAATGCTTATGTAGAAAGAATTATTGATGGGGTAGAAAATGAATATAAAGAAAGTAATAGAGAATGATTTTGAAGAAAAACTATATATTTCTAAAATAGATGAAGTACTAAATTATCTTCATACTTTTTCTTCTGCAACTTTTTTTGAAATAGTTAGAAGAGTTGGTGGTAGTGAAAGAAGAATGCTTCGTTTACTTGATGAGATGGTTAATGATGGAGCTATTTATTTTAAGAATAATAAATTTTATTTAAGTACTATATCAAACTATAAAAGTTATTTATGTCCAATATGTAATGGTAAAAGAGTATATACTAATGAATATGATGTATCGCAATTAGAAGAAGTATTTAATAATAAACCAGTACCTACGCTTTTATTTGATCAAAGACCAGTCACTTTAGAAACTACTATTAATAGAGTTTTATATATGCTTAGTAATAATGATGTAAATAATAAAAATATAGTATTTTTAGGTGATGATGATTTAACTTCATTAGCATTAGCGTTTTATGATAAATCTATTTCTATTACAGTACTTGATGTAGATAAAAGATTAATTGAATATATAAATAAAATGAGTAAAAAATATGAACTAAATATCGAAGCTTATACATTTGATGTTACAGATACTTTAAAAGATGAATTTAGAGGTAAATTTGATGTAGTTATGACTGATCCAACACCAGAAGCTTTACCATTTACTATCTTTATGAATACATGTATTAATTTACTTAAAAAAGAGGGGATTATATATACTTCTATATATTCTTCTGCAATGGAAAAAGATATAACATTACAAAGAATTATAACTGATATGAATTTATATATAACAGATATAATACCTAATTTTACTGAATATCAAAGTTTAAAAGGTTTATTTAGTAAAAGTGATTTAGAATTACTTAAGAAATATAATATTACTATTAATTCTAAGAGTATATGTTTTACTGAAAGTTTATTTAGAATGATAAAAAGTAGAGATACTCATACTATAAAAGTATCTTATAAATTGGAAGATATATATGGTAAAGCACAAAAAAGAGCGATTAAAGATAAGAAAAATGATTTAGTAACTAGTGACTATTTAACTAGTGTATATGATATATATAATATAAAAGATGATAAAATAAGGATTAGTGAGTAGTATGATATTAGGAAAACATAGTATTATTGATATATATGATTGTAAATGTAATATTGATGATATATCTTTAATTAAAGATATACTAATTACTAGTGCAAGAGAAGCTCATTTACATGTTGTAGACTTAGTATTTCATAAATTTGATCCAGTTGGAATTAGTGGAGTACTTGTATTAGCTGAATCTCATATAGCTATACACACATGGCCAGAACATAATTTTGTATCAGTAGATGCCTTTACTTGTGGAACCAAGATTGATCCTAGTAATGTGCTTTTACTTATTAAAGATAAACTTAAAAGTACTAATTATAAATTAAATAGTTTTAATAGAGGTGAATTTTAATGGATTTACAAGAATTAGAAGTTAAATTATTAGATATAGATGATAATATACATGATAAATTATTAAGTTTAGGGTGCACTTATAATGGAGAAATTAAACAAAAAATATATACTTATGATTGCTATAATCCCTCTGATATTTATAGATTAAGTGTTATGGATTATGAAAGAAATAAAACTAAATATTCTAAAAACAAAATTATTAATATATTTAAACAATATGAAGTTACTTTAAACAATAAAGAATTAGATTATATTAAAGAAATTACTAATTCTAATTCTTTAGAAGATTATATATTAAATAAAGAAGTAGATATTAAAGTTTTATTAGATCCTAAACTACTTAGTATTATAGAAGATTCTAATAACAGATTCTTTAAATGGATTAGATTAAGACAGTCTAATGACAAGGTAGAATTAACATTAAAATATATCTATAATACTAATAAAGAATATAATATAGATGATGTAAAAGAAATAGAAATTAAATGTGATAATTTTGAAATGGCTAATTTGTTATTAGAAGAAATGGGATATTCTAAAAAGAAATTAGTAGAAAAATATAGAAAAAGTTATACTTATAATGATTTAGATATAGTTATAGATTCTTGGCCTTTAATTAGTCCTTATATGGAAATAGAGGGTAATAAAGTAGAAGATATTTATGATATGGTAAATAAGCTTGGTTACAAGGATGAAGATGCTAAAATCATGAATACTGATGATATATATTTAGATAATGGCATTAACTTGGATGACTATATAGTATTAACATTTGAAGAACAGGTGAAATGGTAATGGATTGGTATCAGATATACTTAAATGAAATAGAATTAAAAGATAACTTAAATAATTATATTTTATATAAAGTAAGTAGCAAAAGAAAATTTATTAATTTAATAGAAAAATATAGTCCAAATAAAAAAGTAATAGAGTGTGGTTGTGGTACTGCAATTATATCTACTTATATTGCCTCTCTTGGTTATGATGTAACAGCAGTAGATATAGATAAAAAGATATTATCTCTTGCTAAAAAGATTGCAAAAGATTTTCCTAGCAGTAATAAACCAAATTTTATTGAAAGTGATATTACTAAAGATGTTATGGATTCTCATTATGATGTAGCATTTAGTAATGGCGTATTAGAACACTTTAAGGACTCAGATATTAAAAAAATAATTAAAAATCATTTATCATTTGCAGATTACTTAGTAATAGGTATTCCAACTAAATTCTTTAATGATGATGAAGCATTATATGGTGATGAAAGATTTCTAAAATTATCATATTGGAGAAAACTAATAGATAAAAGTGGTGGTAAGATAATAGAAGAATGTTCATATCATTATATGACACCATTTGAAAAATTAAAAAGTATAAATAAAATATTTAGACCTAAACCTTTTAGAGTATTTGTAATTACTAAAAAAAGCTAGGTCTTTTTTATTATATTAAAATATGATATAATTTTAATATTAAGGTGATAATATGGAATTTATAAGTAATATAGATAAAAATGAGTATGAAGAGTTTGTAAGTAAACATAAAAAATCACATTTTATGCAATCTTATTATTTTGGTGAAATAAAAAAGACTAAGAACTTTAAGCCTTATTATGTAGGACTTAAAGATAATGGGAAGCTTTTATGTGCAGCATTACTATTAAAAAAAGAATTAGTAATGGGCTATAGTTATTTTTATTCTCCTAGAGGTTATGTTATTGATTTTAATGATTTTAATCTATTAGAAACATTTACTAAAGAATTAAAAAAATTTGCAAAATCTAATAAAGCTATTTTTATTAAAATAGATCCTGATGTTAAAAGACATGATTTAGATGTAGATGGCAATATTATAGGTAATGACAATTATCGTATTATTGAAAAATTAAAAAGTTTAGGTTATCATCATAAGGGATATAATATTGATTTTGTAAATGAACAACCTAGATTTACTTTTAGATTGGATTTAAGATTAGATTTTGATACTATATATTCTAATTTTCATGCAACTACGAGAAAAATACTTAATAAAAAAAATGAATATGAACTTATTACTTATAAAGGTGATATTAGTGATATAGATAATTTTTATTTTACTATGGAAGAAACTGCTAAAAGAGAAAATATCGCTTGTAGTAGTAAAAGTTATTATAAGAGTTTTTATGAAATCTTTAATAAAGAAGGTATGAGTGATCTTTGGGTAGTAAAAGTAGATATAGATAATTTAAGAAAAATATATAATAATAAAATAGAAGATATAAATAATAAAATAAATAGTTTAAAAGAAAAAGATGGTAAAAAATCACTTAATAAAATTAAGGAATTAGAAAATGAATTAAACAAAGTAAAAAAAGATTTATCTTTAGTTCCAGATAAAAAAGAAGTAGTTTTATCTAGTATCATGACTGTTAAATATAATGATAAAGTATGGACTGTTCATGGAGGAAATGAAAATTCATTAAGACATTTAAATTCTAATTATTGGTTATACTATAATATTATTAAAGATGCATATGATAATAATTATAAAGTAATAGATTTCTTTGGTACTAGTGGACAAGCTAATCCACCTAAAGATAGTCCAATATATGGAATTCATAATTTTAAGAAAAGATTAGGGGGAGAATACATAGAATTTATTGGAGAATTTGATTTAGTATGCAATAAATTTATGTATATTATGTTTAATACTCTAATTCCTATAAGAAGAAAAATAATAAGAAGAAGGTTAAAAAATGTATAGAGATTCATACGTTAATATAGATGTAGATGCACTTAAAAATAATATAAAAGAAATAATAAAAACATATAGTGGATATAAATATTATTTTGGCGTAGTAAAAGCTAATTGCTATGGACATGGTGAATATTTAGTTAATAAGATGATAGAATCAGGAATTAATTATTTATGTACTTCATCACTTGAGGAAGCACTTAGTATAAGAAAGTTTAATAAAGATATACCAATTTTATGCTTTGGATATATTAGTCTTGATAACTTTAAAATAGTAGAAGAAAACAATATTACTATAACAATTATTTCATATGAATATTTTAAAGAAGTGAAAGATACTAAGTATAAAGTAAAAGCTCATTTAAAAATTAATAGTGGTATGAATAGACTTGGGGTTAAAGATAAAAATGAAGTAAAAGAAATATATGATACTTTAAAAGACTCTAATATCTATTTAGAAGGGGTATATACTCATTTTGCAACTAGTGGAGTAGAAGATGTATATTTTGATAAACAAGTAAATAATTTTAATACAATAACAAGTGAAATTGATTTAACAAAAATAGATATAGTTCATTTATATAATTCTATGTCACTTGTTAAACATAATAAGTTTAGAGATGCTAATGGTGTTAGATTAGGTCTTATTATGTATGGATTTAGTTATAATGCCGGTATTAGTTTAAAAAAACTAAAATTATTTAATATTAAGAAAAAAATTAAATTACTTGGTAAAACTATTAGTGATACTAATTTAAATAACAATTTAAAACTAAAAAAAGTTATGAGTATTCATAGTAGAGTAATAAATATAAATACTCTAAAAAAAGGTGAAGTAGTAGGTTACGGAGCAAAATTTAAAGCTCGTAAGGATACTTTTATTGCTACTATAGAAGTAGGACATGCAGATGGTATTACAGAGTATTTTAATAAAGTAAAAATAAATAATAAAGTATATAATGTTGTAGCTGTATGTATGGACTATATAATGGCAGAAGTAGATAGTAGTGTAAAATTATATGATAGTGTTAATATAATTGATAATACACTTACTATTGCAAGTGTAGCAGCTAATGCAAATGATTCTATTCACCATATATTAGTATCAATAACAAATAGATTACCTAGAAAATATATAGAAAATAATAAAGAAAAAATAATAATGTAAAGGAGTATTTTATGGATTTTGAATTACTTATAGTAGGTATGGACGCTAATGCATATTATATGGCGAGGTGTTATCATGAAAAATATAATAAAAAAGCTTATTTAATAGGTAAAAACCCTATATGGTTTACTGATTTAAGTAATATAGTTATTACTAAATATATAGATAATTTATGGGATGAAGAAGTATTTTTAAGTGAATTAGAATATTTCTATAATGAACACAAGGATTCTAAAATATTACTTGTTTCTTCTACCGAAAACTATATTAGACTTATATCTAAAAATAAAGATATATTATCTAAAATGTATTATTTTAATTATCCTGATAATTCTATTATTGATACTATAATAAATAAAGAATTATTTTATAAAACATATGATGGTATGCTAAACTTGCCTAAAACTTTGTATTATGATTGCAGTAAAGATGAAGATTTAAATATAACATTTACTTATCCAATCATTGTAAAAGCAGCTAATGTAGTAAGTTATCGTAAATTATCTTTTCCTAATAAAAATAAAATATATAAAGTGGAAAATCTAGAAGAATTAAAAAAGATAATTAAAAATATAAAAGATGGTGGATATAAAGATACTCTTATAATTCAAGAATATATACCAGGTGATGATAGTCATTTATATGATGCTGTTATTTATAGTGATCATACTGGTAAAGTAAAAAGAATCACATTAGCACAAATAGGACTTCAAGAACATGAAGCTAATATGGTTGGTAATGCCGCTATCTTAATAAATGGATTTAGTACTTTTAAAATAGATGAAAGTATTATAAATGAAATAGTAGAATTCTCTAATAAAATAGGCTATAAGGGATTTGCAGAATTTGATTTGAAATATGATGAAAGAGATTCTAAATTTAAAGTACTTGAAATTAATTCTAGACAAGGTAGAAGTAGTTATTATATGAGTGCTGCTGGATGTAATTTAATAGAAATACTTAAAAGAGATTTAATAGATAAAGAGGCTTTGGATTTTGAAGTAATTGATAAAGAAGTTATGTTATCATTTATACCACGTGGTATTGTAAAAAAATATATTGTAAATGATGAGTTTAAAGCTAAAGCATTATCACTTTGGAAAAATCATGTTAATCCTATGAAATATAATAAAGACTCTAATTTAAAAAGAAATTACTTTTTACTTAGAAGAGATATAAAATATTTTAAAGATTATAAAAATGGATATTGGAAAAATAGTTGAGGTGAGGTATGCAAGAAAAAAAGAAGTTACTACAAAATACATTTATAATTGCTCTTGGTAGATGTAGTACTCAAGTATTAAGTTTTCTCTTATTACCACTTTATACATCACTATTATCAACTAGTGAATATGGTAATTATGATTTACTTAATACAATATCAATATTTATTATTCCTTTTATAACATTACTTATGGAAGAATCTATGTTTAGATTCTTAATAGATGCTAAAGATGAAAAAGAAAAAGCTAAAGTAATAAGTCAGTCAATGCTATTTACCTTTTTTAATATTATTATATCGAGTATAATAATACTTATAATAGGTAGTATAATACATTATGATTATACAATTTATTTAATATTCTTTATAATAGCAAGTATCTTATCAACACTAGCAGCTTCTATAGCTAGAGGAGAAGGTAAATTTAAAATATATTCAGTATTTTCATTTTTATCGGGAGCACTTACAATACTATTTAATATTTTATTTATTGTAGTATTTAAAATGAAAGAAGAAGGCTTATTTATAGCTTATATACTTGGTAATACTTTAGTATCTCTTTGGCTAATGCATAAGCTTAAAGTAAATAAATATGTTAACTTTAAAAACTATGATAAAAAACAAATGAAGGAGATGCTATCTTATTCAATACCACTTGTACCAAATAGTTTATCTTGGATAACTATAAACTTATCAGATAGACTAATAATAGTATCAGTATTAGGTTCTGCATATAATGGTATATATTCAGTAGCAACGAAATTTCCTAGTATAATAAATACTTTTTATAGTTTCTTTTATATAGCTTGGAAAGAATCAGCATCTAAAGCAGTAAAAGAAGATAATAAAAATGAATTTTATAATGATATATATATAAATTTAAAGAAATTCTTAATAGCAGTAAGTATAATGATACTTGCAGCATTACCATTTGTCTTTAATTTACTTGTAAATAAAAATTATCAAGGCGGTTATATTTATATACCAATACTTATAGTAGCAATACTATATTCTAATTTATCTAGTTTTTGTGGAGGAATATTCGCTGCATATAAAGAAACTAAAATAATGGGAACAAGTACCTTTTATGCGGCAGTTATAAATATAGTAGTAAATATAGCACTAATTAAATTTATGGGATTATGGGCATCTGCTATATCTACATTAGCTTCATCATTTATTGTTTATATTTATAGAAGAATAAAGATGAAGAAATTCTTAACATTACAAAAAGATAAATATATATTCTATAATATACTTATGTTTATCTTTATAACACTTGTATATTATTCAAATAATATATTTGTATATTTATTTGGCTTTATTATATGTTTAATATATTCTATATTATTAAATATAGATATGATAAAAGCTATATTATTTAAATTAAAAACAAGGAATTAATTTTCCTTGTTTTCTTTGTAAGTTATTTTATCTAATACTAATGAATTACCATTATACTTAAATTCCATTTTAGTATAACCTATAATTGATTCTACATCTGTTAGTTTTTTTCCTTGATTACCATATATGTAATCTATAGTTACTTTATCATCTGTAATAGTTACTTTTGGTAAAAAGTTTATAGGATTATCAAGACCTCTACCACCAAGATTTGATTTATATGTTCCATTTGTTTCTGAAATAATAACTTTATGGTCTATATAGTCATAAAGTTCACTATCAATTAAATATTCTTTCGATTGTAATTTATAATTATCTTTTCCAAAATAATTTTTTACTAGTTCTTGTATTTCTTCATTAGTTGCAGTATCATTGTTCATAAGTAATTTATAAGCTACAAAAAGAGCTATGTCATCATCAGTGAATGTAGAGTAATCTTTTTCAGTGTACAAAAATGCTGGTATTCTTGCATATTCTATAATTTCATTTTCACTAATATCTTTTAAGTTTTTATAAGTTTTACCGTTAAAATTATAACTTTCTTTTTTAGCACATCCTATTATTAAAGTTGATAATATAGTAATAGATAATAATTTAAATATTTTTTTCATTTATCCTCCTAGTATTAAGATATCATAATTTATCTATTTAGTAAATATACTAAAGTAGGTGATAATATGCTCATTATGACTAAATCAGTTTTAGCAGTTATGATAGGTTTCTTATTTAGTTTACTTATTGGAATGATACTAATACCTTATTTAAAAGAAAAAGCTTATCAAAGACTAAATATGTATTTAATAAGAGAACATAGAAATAAAGAACATACTCCTACTATGGGTGGATTTATATTTATAATTCCAACTATTATTACTACAATATTATTTTATTTTACTGGTAAAATTAGTTTTAGTTATAATTTACTAATAATATTTTTTGTATTTATTGGTTATGCATTTATAGGTTTTCTTGATGACTACTTAATTATAAAAAGAAATAATAATAAAGGGTTATCTGAGTCATCTAAGTTATTTTTACAAACTATAGTAGCTTTAATATTCTTCTACTTATTTAATCTAGCTGATAATGAATCTTTATTATGGATACATGCCTTTCATATAAAACTTGATATAGGATTTTTATATGGTTTATTTATATTACTTTGTCTTATTGCTTCATCTAATGCTGTAAATATTACAGATGGATTAGATGGACTATCTGCTGGGTTATCTATTATAGCTTTATCTACATTTGGAATAATTACTTGGAATACTGATTGGTTACTAGGTTATTCTGATATAGCTATTTTCATATTTATATTAGTGGGTAGTATATTAGGTTTCTTAGTTTATAATGTTAATCCTGCTCGCATATTTATGGGAGACACTGGCTCACTTTCTCTTGGTGCAACACTTGCAAGTATTGCTATATTAACGAGACATGAATTATTACTAATTGTAATAGGTCTTGTATTTGTTATAGAAATGCTTAGTGTTATATTACAAAGATACTATTATAAATTAACTAAAAAAAGAATATTTCCTATGGCACCAATTCATCATAGTTTTGAAAAATGGGGATATACTGAAAGAGATATAGTTAAACTATTTTGGATAGTTGGATTTATTTGTTCTATGATAGCTATAGTATATGGAGTATGGTTATGAAAAAAGTAGATTATACTCTTATGTTTAGTGTTATAATTATTACTATTTTTGGATTAGTGATGATCAGCTCATCTTCATACGTTTGGGCAGAATATAAATTTAATAATCCATATAAGTATTTAATAAATCAAGGAATATTCTTTATATTATCTTTAATAAGTATGTATGTAGTAAGTAAAATAGATTATAAGATAT
>OJAW01001790.1_pt1 | contig 11788 bp, 11 predicted proteins | sample 1589151 | NCBI WGS metagenome assembly OJAW01 (sample SAMN03283290) | human gut metagenome | biome: human-associated habitat; material: feces | host: Homo sapiens | place: Peru | collected 2012 | reverse complement strand
CGCCGGCGTCGAGGATCACCAGATTATGATTGGCATAAAAATTCTCGCCCAGCTCAATACTGCCGCCATAATCGCACCAGAACGACGGCTCGATCCAGCACGCCTTGCCGACCCTTCCGAGCAATTCCTCCAGCAGCGCGCGCCGTCCCTCCGCGTCCTCCCGGCTCAGCTCGTTATACGCCCGGCAGAGCTTCTTGGCTCGATCCCGCTCGCGCGCCAGCGCGGCGTCGTTCGCGTCATAGAGCTGCCCGCTCAGCATTTTTTCCTTTTCCGTCATGGCTTCGCCCTCCTATCCGCCTGTAGTATACGCCAAGAGACGCGCCGCGTCAATCCCCCTTGCAATTTTCCTCAAAATCGGGTAAAATGGGCGCAAGGGAGTGGTTTCTATGCGAATTCTTTTGATCGACGGGCAGGGCGGACAGCTCGGCGCGCAGCTCGTGCGCAGCATCGCCGCAAAATTCCCGGAGGCGGAGCTGACCGCAGTCGGCACGAACGCCACGGCGACGGCCGCCATGCTCAAGGCCGGGGCAAAACGCGCCGCCACGGGGGAAAACCCGGTCGTGCTGGCCTGCCGCAGAGCCGACGTCATCGTCGGGCCGATCGGCATCGTGATCGCCGACTCCATGCTCGGAGAGGTCACGCCGCGCATGGCCGTCGCCGTCGGTCAGGCGGACGCCGTGCGCATTCTGATCCCGATGAACCGCTGCGAAAACCTCGTCGCCGGTGTCCCGGAGCAGCCGACGGCCGCGCTTCTCGCCGACGTGCTGACACAGCTCGAGCGTCTGCAAAAATGACTGTGCGCCGTTGTTCTGCGCCGAAATAGGTCTTGCGAAATCCGTCATTTTATGGTAAAATACTGCCGCTGCTCAGAAGAGCAGCGGCGGAACAGAAGTTCCTTTATGAACGGCAACCCCGAATTTTTAATGAGACGACCGGAAGGTGTCCGTTTCCCTGTAGGGAAGGCGGCGTCTTTTTTTCGTCCCGAAAGGAGCTTTTTATGACCGCAAAACAGTCCAAATCCCTGCAAAATCTGATCTATTCCGCCGTCTTTCTCGCGCTTGCCTACGTGCTGCCCTTCCTGACCGGGCAGATCCCGAGCGTCGGCAAGATGCTTCTGCCGATGCATCTGCCCGCCCTGCTCTGCGGCTTCGTCTGCGGCTGGCAGTGGGGGCTTGGCGTTGGCTTCCTCGCGCCGCTGCTGCGCTCGCTGACGCTCGGAATGCCGCCCTTCTTCCCGATGGCCGTCTCGATGGCCTTTGAGCTGGCCGCCTACGGCGCGATTGCGGGGCTGCTGCACCGCGCGCTGCCGAAAAAGGTCGGCTGGGACTACGTCTCGCTGATCGTCGCCATGCTCACCGGCCGCCTTGTCTGGGGCGCGGTGCGGTTCGTGCTGGCGGGCCTGTCCGGCTCGGCCTTCCCCTTCTCGGCCTTCCTGTCCGGTGCGCTGCTCACCGCTGTGCCCGGCATCATCGCCCAGCTCATCCTCATCCCGCTCATCCTGACTGCTTTGCAGAAGACAAAGTTCGTGGACTAAGCCGTTTTCCCCGAAACAAAAAAGGGGCCGCCGCAAGTTTTCCCTTGCAGCGGCTCCTTTTTTCTATCATCAAAGCGATTTGCTTTTTATTTGCTCAGAAAAATCCGTTCCACTTTCCCACAGGAACTGGGATTTTTTCATTAGCCAGCGTAGAAATCGATACCCGCGTTGACAGAGCAAACCTCACCGATGATCTTCGCGATGTTCTTCAGAATCTTCATAATTTTTATCTCCTTCCCTCTTGGGATGGCCATATTATGCCATTCATTTATGAAGGAGAAGCAAATAAATTATGAATATTTCGTGAATTCAGCGTTATATTTTTGACGTTCTCGCGTCGATTGTTCAGCTCGCACAAAAGGTTTTTCCTCGTCAGCAAAGTTCTTGTATACATGAACAGGTACATGGGCATTCCATTATTCTGAGGACAAATTGCCTTTCTGTCCGGTCTTTTTCGCAAAAAGGGCTCCCGCAAAATCGCCTTTTGCGGGAGCCCCAATGGTTCAATCTTCGGTTTACTTTTTACCACCCAAGAACTCCGGCAGGGGCTTGCCCTCCTTGAGCCACTGGTGATACTCGGCGGTGGCGGCGAACTCGACATCGCCGGCGGAGTTCAGGGCCGTTTCCACAGAGTCCTGCACCACGCCGATGATGAAGCCGACGCCAACGACCTGCATTGCGATATCATTGGAGATACCGAACAGGGAACAGGCCATGGGGATCAGCAGCAGGGAGCCGCCCGCCACACCCGAAGCACCGCATGCGCCCAGCGCCGACATGACCGACAGCAGGATGGCGGCGGGCAGGGAAACCTGCAAGCCCAGCGTGTTGGCTGCGGCCAGCGTCATAATAGTGATGGTGATGGCCGCGCCGTCCATATTGATGGTCGCGCCCAGCGGGATGGAGACGGAGTACATATCCTTATCCAGCCCCAGCTTTTCGCACAGGGTCATATTCACGGGGATATTTGCCGCCGAACTGCGGGTGAAGAAGGCGGTCAGGCCGGACTCCTTCAGGCAGCGGAACACCAGCGGATAGGGGTTGCAGTGCAGATAGATGAAGATGATCAGCGGGGAGACGATCAGCGCCATGAACAGCATGGTACCGACAAGCAGTGCCAGCAGCCTGCCGTACTGGGTGAAGATGGACAGACCGTTGCTGACCACATTGGTATAGACCAGACCCATGATGCCGAAGGGCGCCAGATTGATGATCCAGCGTACGATCTGGGACACCGCGTCCGCCGTGTTGGCAAGGAAGACCTTGGTGCCCTCCGCACCGTACTTCTTCATAGCCAGACCGAACAGGCACGCCCAGAACAGGATGCCGATGTAGTTGCCGTTGAGCAGCGCGCTCACGGGGTTGGCCACAAAGTTGGTCAGCAGGGTGTTCAGCACCTCACCGAGGCCCTGCGGCACCACTTCCGACTCCGCAGCCTCTGCCAGAACGATGGTCTGGGGGAACAGAAAGCTCGTAACGGCCGCAATGGCTGCCGCCAAGAAGGTGGTGAGCATATACAGCCAGATGACGGTGCCGAACCGGCGGTCCAGCTTGGAGGTGCCCTGCGCCAATGCGCTGGCCACGATGACGAAGACCAGAACCGGCGCAATGCCTTTCAGGGCACCCACGAACAGGTTGCCGAATTCTTCCAGCCAGCCCGCACCGGGGACCAGAACCGCCAGCACTGCGCCGACGATGAGGCCCACCAAGATCCGCAGGATCAGGCTGGTGGCATTGTACTTTGCCACGATTGCCTTCAGCGTTTTCATATCAAAACACTCCTCTACCTAAGTTGTACGCCCATTGCGCACACATTTTCCTATCCCTCTACACGGAACACGTAGATTATAGCCCTTATCCTTCAAGAAGTCAACGACTTTAGCCGATTTTTCTGGCTTTTCATCTAACAATAGGGAAGCACGAAGATGTTTCGCTGTCCGTATATAAAATACAATTTACAAAAAAGAACTGTGGTATGTCAAGAAAAAAGGCCCTGTCCAAAAAATCGGGCGGTGCGCCATGCGGCGCAAACGCTTTTCCGATTTTTCGGCAGGGCCGATTTATAGTAGGCCAGATCAGGCCAGATAGTTCACTTTACCGGGCACGAATCCCTCAATGCCCATACCGGGGGCATCGGAGACGGTGATGTTCTTTTCGTTGAAAACGGCACCGCCGAGGATGTGGTCCTCGCTGCACAGCACCGGGCCGTCGAGGTCGATCTTGGTGATGATCTTCTTGGCGCACGCCAGCTCCACGGCGGCGTTGACCGAGACCTTCGCTTCCAGCATACAGCCGATCATGCACTGGACGCCGTAGACCTCCGCCGCCGCCGCGATGCGCAGGGCGTTGGTGATGCCGCCGCACTTCATCAGCTTGATGTTCACGAGGTCGGCCGCGCCGGTCTGCATGATCTTGAGGGCATCCGCCGGGCTGAACACGCTCTCGTCCGCCAGAACGGGGACGTCGGCATGGCGGGTGACGTACTGCATCCCCTCAAGGTCGGCGGCGGGGACGGGCTGTTCCACGAACTCGATGTCCAGCCCCTTATCCTGCATCTGGTTCAGGATACGGACGGCCTGTTTCGCGTTCCACGCCTGATTGGCGTCGATACGGATGCAGACATCCTTTCCCACGGCCTCGCGGACGGCGGCCAGCCGGGCCACATCCAGCTCCGGGTCGATGCCCACCTTGACCTTCAGGCAGTCGTAGCCGCGGGCGATGGCAGTGCGGGCATCCCGCGCCATCTCCTCCGGCGGGTTCACACTGATGGTGATGTCGGTGACGATGTTCTTCCGGGCCCCGCCCAGCATCCGGTAGACGGGGGCGTTGTACTTCTGGCCCAGCAGGTCCCACAGGGCCATATCCACCGCTGCCTTGGCGCTGGTGTTGTGGACGAGGGCTTTCTGCACGGCGGCGGTCAGATCCTCGAACTCGTCGAGGTCGCGGCCCAGAATCGCCGGGGCGATGTGGTCTTGGATGGCCCCAATGATGGCCCCGGCGGTGTCGCCGGTGATGACGCCGGTAGGAGGTGCTTCGCCGTAGCCCACGGCACCGGTATCGGTGTGGAGCTCCACGATGACATCTTCGACGCTGTTCACCGTGCGCAGCGCCGTCTTGAACGGCACCCGCAGCGGGGTGGAAATGCGGCCCAGCCGCACCTGCGTGATCTTCATAGTTTGCAGCCTCCTCTTATTCCAGCGGCAGATTGGCCAGCTTGACCATTGCCTGTGCGATGATCTGGGCGTTCTGCACCAGACGATCCAGATCGATGAACTCATCCGGCTGGTGCTCCGTCACGGGGTCGCCCTTGAACAGGGGGCCGAAGGCCACCGTGTTGGGCAGCACTTTCGCATACGTACCGCCGCCGATGCACTTGGGCGGGGCGTGGTCTGCGGTGGCCGTGCGGTAGGTCTCCAGCAGAGCCTTCACCAGCGGGGCCGTCTCCGGGTAGTAGAGCTTTTCCTTGTGGACGGACTGTTCCAGCTTCCAGCCCGCATTCTCAAACGCAACCTTCACGGCGGGCTGGCAGTCCTCCACGGTCTTGGTGACGGGGTAGCGGTAGTTCAGCTTGACCCGGATGCTGCCGCTGTCGCCCTCGATCAGGCCAAGGTTGCAGCTCATGGGGCCGGAGAGGTCATCTTCCAGCCTCTGCCCCAGAAGCCGCTCACCGTAGGGGTCCAAGCCGAACTTTTCGGCAAGAAAGCTCACCACCCGCCGGGTGCTGCCTGTCAGCGGGAGCCGGTTCAGGTAGAGCATCAGCAGCCCGATGGCGTTTTTGCCCTGTTCCGGGTGGCTGCCGTGGGCCGAAACGCCCTCGGCCTCGACCTTCCAGCCCTCCTCCGTCCGGGTGACGGTGATGCCCTCGGCTTCAGGCAGGGAAATGCACGCCGAGCCGGTCAGCTCCGCCTCCGCATGGGCGGGCACCACATTGCCCGCCACGCCGCCGCGCACCGACTTGATCCGCAGCTTGCCGTCCTGCTGGAACGAGATGCCATACCACTCGTTCAGGATGCCCTTTTCGCCGTTGATCAGCGGATACTCGCCGTCGGGCGTGAAGCCCAGCACCGGCAGCTCCCCGCCATGCTCGCGGTAATAGAAGACGTCGCGGTCGTTCGTCTCCTCGTTCAGGCCGAAGAGGAGGCGCACCCGGCGGCCAAGGGGGATGCCGAGATCCCGGATGGCCTTCAGCGCAAAGAGGCTGGCCACCACCGGGCCCTTGTCGTCGATGGCGCCGCGGCCAAAGAGTTTATTGCCCACGATCTCCGCGCCGTAGGGCGGGTGATGCCAGCCCTCGCCTTCGGGCACCACATCCAGATGGCCCAGCACCGCCACCATCTCGTCGCCGGAGCCGATCTCGCACCAGCCGATGTAGCGGTCAAGGTCAGTGGTCTCAAAGCCGAGTTCATGGCAGAGGGTCAGCGCCTCGGTGAAACAGGCGTCCACGTCCGCGCCAAAGGGTTTGCCGGGCAGGGGAGAAGCCTCCACGCTGGGCTTGCGGATCAGCCGCTGCAATGCCGCGATCATCTCCGGCCGCAGGGCGGCAACGGAATCATCCAGCTCCTTGTTCCGTTTGCTCATCGTGCCGCTCCTTCCCGCGAAAGGCGCTGGTAAGCGATGCGGGGCGTACCGTCGGCCACATGGATGATGCCGCACTTCGTGAAGCCGTTCTTCTCCAAAATGTGCTGCATGATCTTGTTATCGGCGTGGGTGTCGGCCCGCAGACTCTCGCAGTGTTCCAAGCACCAGTTGATGATGTCCGATGCCACACCGGGGCGCTTGCCCGCCGAGGCCAAGCGGTGAATGGTGCCGTAAGGCAGGGTGTCGTTCAGCCACTGGCCCTCCTCGATCTTGGCATAGGTCGGGTCCGGGCCAAGGACGAAGGCGAACACACCCTCCAGCGCGCCGTTGTGCAGATACACGAACAGGCGGTTGGTGTCGATGTCCTCCTCGATCAGCTCCTGTGGGGGGAAGTTCCGGCCCCATTGGGTCGGGTTGCCGCTGTCGGCCATGGTTTGCCGGGCGCGGGCATAAATTTGCATGATAGCGTCCAGATCAGAGCGTCTTGCTCCACGAAACATGTTCATCCACCCTCTCTTCGGATGCGCGAAAACCGACACATCCAGTCTATTGGTCTCATTTTATCACAATCCGCACCGAAATTCCAGTTTTTGCCGCACACAAAAACGGCCCTCTCCGCCCGAAAGCGGAAAGGGCCGCAAGCGTCAGCTTCACGCGCGGGTACGGCTCGCGCGGGTATTGCGGTACTCGCGGGGGCTCTGGCCGTAGCGCTCATGGAACAGGCGGTAAAAATAGCTCGTATTTTCGTACCCTACCTGCGTGATGATCTGCTGGATATTCAAATCGCTGCGGCGCAGCAGCCGCGCCGCCGTCTCCATCCGGTGCTTCTGGAGCAGCTCCTTATAGGTCTTGCCGGTCTGGGCGCGGACGCACTCGCTGACATAGGCCAGCGAAACGCCGTAAGTACGCGCCACATTGGAGAGGCTTGCTTCGCGATAGTTCTGGGTGATCTCCTGTAAAGCCGCTTGGACCAGCGCTTCCCGGCTGACCGTTTCGCCGCGGGATTCCAGCGGAAAATTCTGCATCTGTTTCATAAGACTCCGATCCTCCGTATTCAGCCTTTCTGACTATAATACGGTCCAGTGCCCCGAAACATTGCAGGGGAAACTTAAATTTTTCGAGCAAAAATGAAATTTCACAATTGGGGCGGTACAGCGGCTTTACTTCTCGCCCAAAATGCGTTATACTGATATTAACGAAGGCGCTGGCCCAACAAACGGCTAGCCCCTACCAGTATCAGTCAAGAAAAAATGACCGTTCAAGTTGGGGAACTAGAGGCGGTCATTTTTTCTTTTGCTCATCGCTGTGAGAAACAGTCCATGTGATCTGGAACGTAACGTACACTGCCCCGCCGATCAGGCTAAGCAGGAGAACGACCTGTTCAAACGTCATGGTGAATCCCCCCCTTCGCTTTTGGCGTCCGGGGGAGCGGAACTGCAAGAGAAAATCGCCCGGCCCGGCGCTTAGACACCGGTAGGGGCAGCCGCCTGCGTTTTGGGCACAGCGCCTTCTTATCTACAAGATACCACAATCTTTGTGAAAACACAAGAAAAAGGCCGCACAGTTTTTGCGCTGTGCGGCCTTGCCGTTTATGGGGGACTCTTTCGCGCCAGCTCCCAGAGGGGGCTGGCCTCGGAGAGGACTGGGAAAGTTACTTCATCAGCTTCTTGAGCTTGAGCCATGCGCCGAACACGTCGTACTTGGTGACGTAACGGTCGGGGTCAAAGCGGGAAGCGTCGCTGTCGTCAGCGGGCTTCACAAGGCCGTTGTCGATGGCCCAGCGGGTCGCCTTCTGCAGCTCGCCGTCCTCGGTGGAAACGTCGCCGTACAGCGCCGGGAGCACCACGTCGGGCTTGCCCGCCGTCTCCCACAGCAGCACCACCAGCTCACGCCGGTTGGCGGGCACGGCTACGCCCTTCGGCAGGTTCAGCTGCAAGTAGCTGTCCACGCCAAGGCTCACGCCCTGCCACACCAAGATGCCAGCCGCTGCGCCGCCCACAGCCACCGTTGCCATGGTGCCCAGCGTCGAGGGCCCATCGTCCTCGCCCGGCAGCTCGGAGGAGCGATACTGCGCCTCAATGGTGATGTCCGCTCCCGGCATCGTAAAGGTCATGTGGGGGTCGTGCAGATTCACGCTGGGATTGCCCGTCAGCGTGTCCTTGACGCCCTCCGGGAAGCGAATGCTCCACACGTCAAAGGTCATGCCTTCCGGCACTTCCCTCTCGTCCACGTCCACCGTCAGTTCGATGCCTTTTTTGGCCTTTTCCTCAGTCTTGTTGTTGATCTTGCCGCCCTTGACGGTAACGGTGTAGGTCGTGGGCTGGTCGTCGGGGTCAGGATTCGGGGTGGTTTTTTCGCCCTTGGTCAGCACGATGCCGTCATCGTCTTCTGCCGCCTTAACGGTATACCATCCGTTTGCATCAGCCTTGCCAACGGGCTTATCGTTGGCCTTTTCAACGATGCCGTCCGCAACCTTGACTTTCAGCGTCGGCGTGCCGGTGAAATACAGCTTCGTGCCGGAGACTTCGCCCTCGCAGTTTTCAAGGGTTGACGTAATGGTCGCACCGTTCTCTTCGGTCAGCTCCTTGGTTGCGACTTTGCTTTCATCCGGCTTCTCTTCAAACAGGCAGTTTTCTGCGATATAAATATCTGTGATCGTACTGCTCTTCGTGAAGATGCAGTTATCTACATTGCAAATCGCTTGGATATCTACTTCGCCATTAAAAACACAGTTCTTAAAGGTTGCGTTTGTCACAGTGCTTTCCACTTCGGCCTTAAACGTGCCACCCGCAATCGTAACTGTCGAGTTAACAACGTGAATCGGGACATTTACCGCATCCAGCTTCGCGCCGTCCTTGTTCTGTGGATCCACATGGGCAAAGTCGTATTCTGTTGCCGTTGCGGGATTCAGATACAACGCGCCCTCACTATAATACCAGCCGTCGCCGCTGTTATTCTTCACGCCATCCAGATTCAGCGTGCCGTCCTCATTGAAGAGGATGTTCGTGCGCGCCGTCTCGAAGTTTGCGGTCAGGGTAAAGGTCTTTGCGGGCATGTTGAACACGAGATGATTTTCGCTCAGGTCAACTTCTTTACCGTTATGGGTAAGCGTCACGCCGTCGCTGGCCGTCCAGCCGGTGAAGACCTTATCATCCGGCACGTTAGCATCAACCGCTACTTCTGTGCCTTCCTTAAGCTCCTCGCTCGTTTTACCAGTGGAGGATTGACCGTCCACCACGGTCAGGGTGTAGGTCGTCGGTGCTTTGTCCTTATACTTTGCGTCAACCGTCGCATTTTTGCCCGGCATCGTCAGGATATAGGTATTAGTCTCAGCATCATAAACAATTTCGGTATTTACGTTGATATCCTCACTCATCCAGCCATCAAATACCTTTTCGCTGTCTGTGCCAAAATTCGGGCGAATTCTAATTTTTTCGCCTTCTACGTAAGTGCCGCTGGTCGGCGTCGTACCATCATCGTTCACGATTTCGGCATCGTTCAGCGTCAGCGTATGCTTTACCGTATCGTTCAGGATCACATCACTGTTGGCGGGCACTGCAAAGATATAAAAATTATCTCTCGATAGGGTGAACCCATAGTTTTCATCGCCGTTGACATTGGTGAGAGGGATTCTGATCCACCTGTCATCATATCTTCCGATTTGCACCTTCAGCCTCGGTGTACCAGTAAAGTAAACTTCTGTTTCTTCGACTTCTGCATAGTATTGAATTCCGTCGTCGTTGACGAGCCGTACCATAATCTTATTCGTCTCGTTTTTTGTCGTCACCTTATGGGTTCCAGCAATTCCATAATTTTTCGCCAGCAAGCAGGTATCATAGGTGCCGTTCCCCAGTACCGTTTTTGCTCCGACCGAAGACCGAATCATCGTGCCCTTGTTGGTCAGCATTGTTACATCATTCATAACAATGCACTCTTCCATCTCACCTTCATTTGTAATAGTAATGGTAAGGTTCCCTGTGAAATCAAAATCCCAGAATGTGCACTTATTCATTGTGCCATCCCCTGTATTTGTGACGTTGCCACAGAAAAGAGCTTGGCTCATAGTGCCATGGTTCTCAACCGTTTTATAGAAACGGCCAGATTCAACCGCCGCACCCTTTTGAACAACGACATTTACTTTCAGTTTCTTATTGACACCCGGTCCGGTGAAACTCTCTGTGTGGCCTGTCAGAATCGTCAGGGTATCCGTCTTGGTATTATACTCCCAGCCGTCGCCCTGCACGCCGTCGCCATAGGGCTTGCGGCCATCGGTCACAGGCTTACCATCTGCGCCGATTTTCAACTCACTGTTATAGATTTTTGCATTCAGCTTCAAAAGATAGACATTCTCCTCTTTTTCGTCGTCCAACTTTACTTCGCCCGGCTTAAAGGTAATGCTGTTCGAATTTGCGGTGGTGTTGGCCTTGTTGTTGACCGAAGTCAAAATCTTATCCTTCGCTGTAACGGTCAGTTCTGTGTCATCTTTGCCAACAACATAAACGCTGGTCTTACCAAAATCATGGTTATCCACAGACAGGGTATTGGCGGTCTCTGCACCGCTTTCCGAATCAAACTGAATCTTATAAAGGTTGCTGGTATCTTCCACTTTGGACGGAATCGTTTTGAACACGCCGCCGGAAACCTTGCTGGCGGTATCATATTTGTTGTCTGCGCTCAGGAAATAACCGCCGCTGATACTGCCATAATTCGACACTTTTCCATTGAATGTGCCATTCTCGATAACGCCCTTCCCGTACGAGGTAACAAGACCATTAAAGATCCCACCGGATATAATGCCGTAATTTGTCACACTGTCACGATCTCCGTTGCTGGCAAATGTTCCGCCCTCAATAGTGCCCTTTGCATCGCCTAAATTGTCATTCACGCAGTGCGTAAACTCGCCATTTTTGATCGTGCCGCCGCAGTTGTTTACCGAACTCTTAAATGTGCCACCTGCAATGGTGCCGCCTTTTATCCTTATATCGTTCTCTCGGTCATACACACCATTGTTGACCACTATCTTGAAGGTGCCGTCTTTCACAGTTGCGCCATCGTTGATTTGAACAATGCAGTTCACTGCACTCAGCGCACTGCCAGTGCCGTCTGCGGGTTTCGTGTTGGAAAAATCCCACTCACCGCTCGTCAATGTCAATCTGCCGTAACGGCCACCGGGGCCATACGTCCAATTGTTGCCATGATAAACGCCCTCGGCATCCGGCGCCATGCCGCTTGTATCCGGCACACCATTGGCATTGATGGTCAGCCCATTTCCGACCTCAACGGAACCCGCCGCAAGCGGCGTGATACCCCCCCCCCGTATTAGCGAGAGCCGAAACAGGAACAAGCGAGATCATCATGCTCAGCGCAAGGAGCAGACTGATGATGCGCTTTTTCATAAAAATTCATCCTTTCTGTTTTTGCATTTTGAATCGATCAGGCGGTCCTTTATGCCCATGATACCACAGGTTTCCCCAAAATGGAAGGAAAACATGCCAACTTGTTCAAAAAATATAAGTACGGCTTTTGAAATCTATGCAAAACAAAAAGCTGCCCTCGGCTGGGAGGACAGCTTTTCCGGAAAAAGTGAGGAAAACACGAACTTTCCGGGGAAACTCAGAACATGGCTTCGTTTTGGTAGCGGCCAGTGCGGAGGAACTCGACCCACTCGGCAAGGTT
>OJAW01001782.1_pt1 | contig 11829 bp, 7 predicted proteins | sample 1589151 | NCBI WGS metagenome assembly OJAW01 (sample SAMN03283290) | human gut metagenome | biome: human-associated habitat; material: feces | host: Homo sapiens | place: Peru | collected 2012 | reverse complement strand
AGGAAAAATGTATCACTTAACCAAAAAAGAACAAGACTTATTATCAAGTCTTATTAAAAATAAACTAGAAACAATTACAATAACAAAAGACATGGTTGACACATTTACAAAAGGCTTATTATCAGTAGTTAGAAAAAACATTAACATAGACCAATCTGTAGATGATATTACACTACCAACAGACATAAAAACAAGGATATATTTTGATCTTCGCTACAACTACATTATTGCAAATGTATTATTCATCTATGGCAACGAAGAAATAGATTACTTTAGCAAAAATGATAAAATCTTGCGTGATATCGACTACGAAGTAAAAGTAGTAAATGACTTATTAACATATGGCTTTGAAATCGAAGATAACAAAATAATTTTAAATGACTTAGATAAAGAAGTAGAGTTTTTAGAAAAAGGTTTAGAAACTTTAGCAACAAAATATGAAATTTTCACAACAGAAAAATTCAAAGGTATAGAAATAAAGAAAAAAACAACCATTGCATCAATGTTTGGAATAGGTAAAGACAATATATTAAGTTATAACTTCAATCTTGGTAACATTGATTCAAGTGAACTAGTAAATATCTTTGATAACATCAAATCAAAAAAGAAATACTATCGCTTAAAAAACGGAGATATCTTAAATCTTGAAGATGAATCACTAAAAGAACTAAATGATTTAGCAACTGAACTAGAACTTACTGATGAAGAAATAATCCAAGGAAAAGGTAACATCCAAAAATATCGTGCATTATACCTAGATAGTTTAAAATCAAATAAATACAACATAATTAAAACAGATAATTTATTTGATAACTTCATAGATAATTTTTACAAATATAAGGATTGTGAACTAACTTTATCAAGTGATGAATTAAAAATATTAAGAAATTACCAAATAACCGGAGTTAAATGGTTATACAATTTATCTAAAACTGGCTTCGGAGGTATTCTTGCAGATGAAATGGGTCTAGGTAAAACAATTCAAGTAATTTATTATCTAAAACAAATGCTAAAAGATAACCCGAATCACACATGTTTAATTGTGGTACCAACATCCCTAGCATATAACTGGGATCATGAATTTTCTTTGTATGGTAAAGATATAAAAAGAGAAATCGTCGTTGGTCCAAAAGAACATCGTCGAAAAATATTAAAAAACATTAAAAAATATAATGTTCTAGTTACAACATATGGCTTACTTCGCGAAGATGAAGAATTCTACAAAGATATAATATTTGATACCATGGTAATTGATGAAGCTCAAAATATCAAAAACAATATGGCAGGTATCACAAAAGTGGTTAAAAAAATAAATGCCACAACAAAATTTGCTCTAACCGGTACACCTTTAGAAAATTCTATCCTTGAGTTATGGAGTATATTTGACTTTATCATGCCAGGTTTTTTATCAAGTCTTACAAAGTTTCAAACAAAATATAAAATTAAAGACTTTGATGAACAAAGCGAAGAATTACTGGCAAATCTTTCTAAACAAATAAATCCATTTATTCTAAGAAGAAAGAAAAAAGATGTTTACGAAGAACTTCCGGATAAATTAATTAATGATATATATATTGATTTACTTGATGAACAAAAGAAACTATACGTCGCTGAACTTGAAAAAGTAAAAGATGAAATGGAAAACATAATTCATGATGATGGAATAAGTAAAGCAAGATTCTTAATTCTTCAATTACTTACAAAACTTCGTCAAATATGTATTGAACCAAGTATTGTGTATGATGATTATAATAGTGGTTCAAATAAAATAGATACATTACTAAATATAACAAATGAATATATCAACAATGGTCACAAAATATTAATATTTTCATCATTTAAAACAGCACTAAACATAGTCCGTGATAAATTATCAAAAGCCAAAATAAAAAACTATATGTTAGATGGAAGTGTTCCATCTAAAAACAGAATTGAAATGGTTGATAACTTTAATGCTAATGATGATGTCAAAGTATTTTTAATAATGTTAAAGTCTGGAGGAACAGGTTTAAACTTAGCAACTGCAGATGTAGTAATTCACTTAGATTTATGGTGGAATCCTCAAGCAGAAAATCAAGCAACAGATCGAGCTCACAGAATTGGTCAAAAAAATACCGTCGAAGTAATTCACTTAATAACAAAAGGTACAATCGAAGAAAAAATACTTGAACTTCAAAACAAAAAAAGAGTTCTAAGTGATAAACTAATCGATGGTGAAAAAAGAGATCAAAATATTCTAGCAAATCTAACTGAATCAGATATTAAGCATTTATTATCTTATGAAAATAAGGATTAAAAATTATTTGTTAAAACAAAAATGTATGTTATAATACTACCATAAGGAACGTGATATTAATGAACAATTATAGATGTCGAAGAACACTTGCAAGCTGCAAGAAGACTATATAATTCTAATGTTGCAATATATAATGAATTAACAAGCAAGAACTACAATTATTATACCTAATAATATAAAGAAGGCTAAAAAAGAATTCTTCAAAGCAAATCCAAATGAAAAAGAAATGCTAGTTAAGTTCTCTAACTAAATGCATTTCTTTTTCTGTTGGTATTAATTCTTCCAGTAACTTATATTGAAGTGCTAAATCTAAAGCCAATCTAACAAGTACTTCTTTTTCTTTTGTATAATTACTACATACAATCTTTTCTTCACCATTTGGTAAAACAAAAGTCTTTTTATTATGTTCATCAGTTTTAATATTTTTTACTTGATCTGGATGTATTTGATAAATTCTATTATGTAATCTAGGTGAACCAACAAACAAAGTAATATTATTAATCGGATCAACTACAAGTTGTGTACCTGCAAAACCTGGTGACATAAAACTTCTCCCAGAAAGCGGTGGATACACAGATAAATTATTAACATCTGGTTGTTTTAAATAAACTAGTGAACCATAAAACTTAGTATATTTATCTAAATCTTTAAAACCAGTTTCAGTATCAGACATAGAAAACACACTTTCTTTCTTTAATAAATTTCCATTACACAAATTATTAGCAAACTTTATCATATCATCTTTTGTTGAAAAATAACCTGCATGCCCCGGAGCAATTCCTTGAAGTTCTCCGATAGCTATAGCTTTTTTATCATGTGGTGTCCCTGGATAATTATCATATCTAGTAATACCAAAACCTTCTTTAGTTACAATAGTTGAAAAATTTTCATTAGCTATTCTATGTTTATTATAATTTGGTTCCCTTAATGCAGTATCCTTCATACCAATCATTCTAAGTATAGCTGTATTAATAAAACTAGTAAATTGCATTCTTGTAACTCTTTCAACTACAATTCTTAATGCCATTGCACCCATATCTGTATATGAATTTTCGTTTAATTCTTTTTCAACCGGATGCAAAGTATATAATATATTTAATGCATCATCGCTTGTTTTTGCACTATCAACTCTTTTATCAGTTACAACTTTTACTCTAAACTTAAGTAAATCATAAATTGTAGTATCACCAAGTTTTCTAAACTCTGGAACATATTTTTTAACGGGATCAAATACATCAATCAAACCAACTTCTTCAAGTTTTAATACTGCAACTGCAGTAAATATTTTTGATGTTGATGCTAAATCAAATATTGTATCCATTTCCATAGGTATCTTTTTACTAACTAAATAACCATTTTCAAAATCAACTTCGCATCTATTACCACATATTACAGTATCTCTAGTTTTAAATGTCCCAAAATCAAGTATTATCCCCGGAGTAATTTTAGTTTCATTTACAAATAAATCTATTATTTCTTTTAAACCACTTCTTAAAAACAACTTAAGTCTAATACTTGTTAAACTTTGATTTTTATTTTCCCTGATTATATCTAAAACAGGTCTAAGTAATATATCATAATCTTTATAACTATATATATCTTGCAAACAACTTATACTAGTATTATTTTGATTTTCAACCATCTTATCAATGAATTTTTTATATATAAAATATTCTTTCATAACACATTTCTCCTAAAAACAAGACTTATTATAATAATTATATGCACAAAAGTCAAATTTTTAATGCATTATTTGTCGAAGTGTGGTAAAATGAAGGAGGTGAAAATATGAAAAGGAAAAATAAGAAAGAAGTAGTAAAGACAACAAAGTTTAGTGACATAATTTCAACCTACAGGGCTGAAAGAAAGCTTACCCAAAAAGCTCTCGGAGACATAATCGGAGTATCGGATAGAACCATTTCCAAGTGGGAAAACGGAGATACTGAACCAGATTTATATCATGTTAAGAAAATTTGCAAAACTCTGGATATACCTCCATCAAATTTATTCGTTTATAAAAAGACTTTAAATGATAGATTACGTAAAGTAGTTAACATTCTATCAATAATTATAAAATTTATATTAAAACATGCATTAAAATTTACAATCGCAGTGGCTTTTTTGTATTTATTATTATTTTACATAAACAATTATAATTCAATTCAAATATATTCATTAAAATATCATAGTGACAATATATATTTTAATCATGGATATTTTTATAAAACTAAAGTATATGATATTCTAACTATCGAAAACATAAAGGTAAACAAATTAGACTATACTCCGATATCTTATTATGTTGAATTATACACCTCAACTAACGGAGATAAAGAAGTTATTTATAAAGCTGATTCTTTAGAAAACATTTATATTGAAGAAACATTATCAGAACATGACTTACTAAATAGAGATACACTAAAAGGAATAGCAAAGGGGCTTCATTTAAAAGTTACAACAACAGATGAAGACGGAAATACTCATGATTATGATTGTTCAATATCCCTAAAAGAAAAATATAGCAATAACAAAATAATTGAAAAACAATATATAAATAATTCAGAAACAAGAATCATTTATCCAATATTTTATAAAAATAAAGTTGAAACAAAAGCAGCAATGCCTACATTTGATGAATCAAATACTTTAGAAAAATTAGGTTACACATACAATAAGAATAAAGATTCATATACAAAAATAGATAATGGAGGTGGTAAGATTGAATATATGCCACCAGTTAAAACATTATATTATTATTACAATGACAATAATATGAACTATCAAATTGATGTTAATATGAAAAGTAGTAAAATATTTTATAGAATTTTTGATAGAAACAAAAAATTGATAGAGGAAAAATTATATACTATCAATAAAAATAAAATAATTTTAAAAGAAAATCAAAAGAATGATAATATCGAAAAAATCCAGTATTTACTGGACATTTACAATAATATAACTAAATCTCTCTAACGTGAGAGTTCGAACTCCCGCAAGATTCTGTTTCAAACTTCGACAATATGTGCTAAGATGAAAGTGGATTTGAAAGGAGGTGAAATAATATTGTATAGCTTGAGGAAAAGCGTAGCTGCTTTTGCCTTAATGTTATTATTATTTGTTACGACTTCAGCAAAAGCAGCTACTCTTACCAATGAGGAATATTCAAGATTAAAGATTATTTTCTCAGATGCCAGAATAGCTATCATGAGTGATGAAGATGCACAAAGATATTTAAGTTATGATTTAGAAAATTCTAATATTGTAAGTAAATATTATAGAGTAACTGAAACCGCAAATGGAACAGTTTCAACTGAAGTTACAAAAACTGAAGCTGAAGAGGCTTCTCAAACGACTAATAATAATATAACAAGAGGTGCTTCACATAGAACTACATATAAGAATATCCAGATAGTGGCTTCACCAATTTCTGGTAATCATTATTTTATGAAATTTCATGTAAACTGGTTATTGACACCTAGAGTAAAATCATATGATGTTAATGCCATGAGAGTTGATGATGTCACAATACAAGAGGGAAGCCAAAAAGGAATGCAAATTTATGGATCTAATAATAATTATTCAGAAATAAGCTATTCCTATAATGGAACAAATATGGTAAATCAAAGTAATGGCTTTGGTATATCAATGAACCTAGTTGATGCTGCAACTGAATTTCAATTAGATATCGAAGCTATAGTTGTCTCAACTTCAAAATGGGCAACAGTATATGCAAGTTATCAACACGCTGCATCAAATGTTACGCTAGCACAATCAAAAGCATACAATATTAGTCATAATGGATATGGAGAGGTCATCAACTTCGCAACTGCCGTTGAAAATTATTATGACGGAATGCAAGGAGTATCCATCGCATTGGGATACACAGGGTAAAGCAATTGTAATAGCAATAAATGTACCACCTACATATAAAGATATTGTGTACAGCTTTTATTGAAGGCTCCGAAAATTAAACCGTTTATATTGTTACAGAGAATTTAGGTAGGAACTATAAGACTAGTGACAATAAAAAATGAAACTAAAAAAACATCATCTATATTGTAATATTTTAATTCCTCTCAACATACGATTACAATAGAAAAATGAAAGATGGTGGATTATGGAAAAAGAAAAAATTATATCATCCATAGCTAAACGAGGGAATGGCGAGATATATCTAGGTGTTGTTGGAGCAGTAAGAACAGGTAAATCAACTTTTATAAAAAGATTTATTGAAAATCTAGTTGTTCCAAACATTAGTGATGAATATGAGAAAAAGAGATGTCTTGATGAAATTCCTCAAAGTGCCCAAGGCAAAACAATAATGACTACAGAACCCAAGTTTGTTCCAAGTAACGGAGCTTTGATAAAAGTAGGAGAATTTGAAACAAATATCAAACTTGTGGATTGTGTTGGATACGTCATTCCCGAAGCTAATGGATTTGTTGATGAGGATGGAAACCCTAGAATGGTAAAAAGTCCTTGGTTCGAGGATGCAATTCCATTTGTTGAAGCGGCGGAAATTGGTACAGAAAAAGTTATCAAAGATCATGCCACAATAGGAATTGTTTTAACAACAGATGGTTCAATCGGTGAAATAAAACGAGAATCATATGTTAATGCTGAAACAAAAGTAGTTGAGGAACTTAAAAATATTGGTAAACCATTTATAATTATATTGAATTCGATTCATCCCACAAATACAGAAACGGTTGAACTAGCAAGAAAGCTTAGTGATGACTATGAAGTTCCGGTTATGCCAATAAGTGCAGAACTAATGAATGAAAAAGAAATTATGGAAATCTTAAAAACTGCATTATATGAATTTCCAGTCTTAGATATCAAAGTATCCATTCCAGAATGGGTACATGTATTACCTGAAAGCAATGAAATTAAAAGTCATTATTTAGAAAAAATAAAAGAAAGTGTAATAAGTGTCGAAAAAGTTAAAGATGTAGATTATATTATGGAGCATTTCAAAGATTCAGAAATTATTAGTGAAGCTTATATATCTGAACTTGATGCCGCGACTGGAACAGTCACAATTACATTAAATAGCAAAAATGAACTATATACTGAAACGTTAAAAAATGTTATGGGTGAAATGGTTACATCGAAAGCAGGATTATTAAAAATGTTTTCAAATTATAAGGAAGATATGGATGAAATTAAATCTCTACGTTCTGCTTTAAAGATGACTAAAAGTACTGGGTATGGTATTGTTTATCCAAGTATAAATGAATTAAAACTTCAAACACCAGAACTTGTTAAACAAGGAAGTAGGTATGGGGTTAAACTAAAAGCCATTGCATCAAGTATTCATATGTTGAAAGTTGATGTAGAATCTACTTTTGAACCAATCATAGGTAGTGAACTACAATCAAAAGAATTAATTGATAGATTAATGAAAGATTATGAAACTGATGCATCAAGTATTTGGAAAAGTGAAATATTTGGAAGAAGCCTTGAAGCTATTGTTCAAGAGGGAATTCAAGCTAAACTTAGTATGATGCCAGATAACACAAGGTATAAGTTAAAAGACACAGTTTCTAAGATTGTAAATAAGGGATCAAATACTTTAATTGCAATAGTTATATAGCTATTGCTTTTTTTTTGACTCAAAAAAGATTTCAATTTATAAATTGACGTAGTATAATGTAATTGTAGCGTTAAAGTAATTGAAAAGATGATATTTATCATTTTCTTAAACCCCCTAAAAAAAACTTAAGACCTTCAAGACAATTGAAACGCTTACATTAGTATCACAACGATATTTATTTGTGGTATTTTTTTGTAGATTTATGTAAAAACTATTGCATAGTAAAATCAAAAATGATAAAATTTTAATAGAATAGAGGCATTCCATGTGAAAAAAAACATTGTAAAAATATTGGTTGTAATTATGTGTAGTGTATGTTTTGTTATATACAGGTTTTATAATGCAACAAATGTTGAAGATACATCAATAAAAGATATAAACCAAAATAATAATATGTTAAGTATGATGTTAGAAACTAGTGCTGGAAGTGGCAAATATGAAGTTTCATCATTAAATACATGGCCAACGGATGGATATATATTTAATAGTGAATTAAGCAAGTGTGAAAATGGAAGTGCAATAACTTGGGATGAAGAAACAAAAAAGATAGTTTTAAAAGGAAATATTTCTGATAAATGTTATGTTTATTTTGATGTTGGAATTCCTACACTTGCTAAATATATTAAATCATTATATACAGGAACTCAAGGAGAAAATGGACTTTATTATCACGATGCAACTCTAACAAATGGAGCAGGGGATAATTCATATAGGTATGCTGGTGGAGATTATATTTTGACAAGTAAAGCAACATCTGCAGGATTAAAAACTTTAATTACTGGTACAGCTAGTGAAACAACTGGGGTAATTAATTATTATTGTTCTGGAACAAAATCATACGTAGGCAATACATGTAGTTCAGCAAATGGTACAAGCGGTATTTACTATACACTACAATATGATCCATCAAATAAACAATATAGTACATATAGTGCAGCTTTAGAACAAGCAATAACTGATGGTTACTTAACAAAAGATAACGTAAAAAACTTTGTGTGTTTAGATAAAGATGGAAATTGTTCAACAGAAAATTTATATAGGATAATTGGAGTATTTGCTGATAAAGTAAAACTGATAAAATATGATTATGCAAATAACACAATGTTAGGAAAAGATGGCGATTATTATGGTGTATATTCACAATACTATCTAAGTGGTATAAGGGGAGACACAACATCAGCTAAACATCATTATTATTGGAATTATAAAAATGATACTTCAATAAGTGGTGGTTCAAATATATGGAGTACAAGCTTATTTAATAAAACAAATTTAAATACTAATTTTATAAATTACTTAGGAACATGGGCAGATAAAATTGAAACAACTTCATGGAATTCTGGTACTACTACGTATTCATCAAAAATAGCTTTAATGTATGTTAATGACTATAATTTTGCAACACTTCAAGATAATTGGTCGGTATCAAGTAGTTCCGGAAAATCAAAATCAGAAAATTGGATATACATGGGAGGAATGGAATGGACATTAGATATTGCTGAAAGCACAACAATGAATATTGAGTTTATTGAACCACAAGGCGTAATATTTGTAAGTACTGCTAGTGGACAAGGTTCTGCAAGACCAGTATTCTTTTTAAAGGATAATGTAATATATGAAAGCGGAACTGGAACAATTTCTGATCCAATAAGAATTAAATGAAAATTCAAGAAAAACTATTGCACATCAAACAAATAAATGATAAAATTTTTCTAGAATAGAGGCTCTTTCTTATGAAAAAAATAATTTTAATAACAATAGCTGTAATTCTGTGTAGTGTATGTTTTGTTGCATACAAGTTTTTCAATGCAACAAAGGTTGAAGATACATCAACGAAAAATATAAAACAAAATAATAATATGTTAAGTATGATGATAGAAACAGAAGCTGGAAGTGGAAAGTATGAAATGACTTCAACAAGTAGTTGGCCAACAGATGGTTATGTATTTAATAGTGAACTATCTAAATGTGAAAATGGTGGAACATTACAATGGGATGATACAAACAAAAAAGTATTATTTGAGGGAAATAATATTGATAAATGTTATGTATATTTTGATGTGTATATAAAACCATCATTATCAATTAGTAATTATATTAAAAATTTATATACAGGAACTCAAGGAGAAAACAATATATATTATCACGATGCAACTCTAACAAATGGAGCAGGTGATAATTCATATAGATTTGCAGGAGCTAGTGCTGAAGTGAATAATTATATCTGTGTAGGTTCGGATGCAGAAACTTGTCCAGAAGATAATCTATATAGAATCATCGGAGTATTTGGAGACAATAATCATGGAGTAACAGAACAACAATTAGTAAAAGTAATAAAAAATACATCTTATGGAGAATATGCATGGGATACAGCATCATCAAACATTTGGGCAAATGCAACATTAAATTCAACGCTAAATACAAAATTTAAAACAGAAAAAATATCTGGATTTGAAGATAAAATAGTAGAAGTGTCATGGAGAGTAAGTGGAAATGATACTAATAATACTACTGCAAAATCATTTTATACAAAAGAAATAACTAATGCAACAATAAAATATACTGCAAAAGTGGGTTTAATATATGTTAGCGATTATGGATTTGCAACAACCTTAGATTATTGGACAACAAATTTAGATAGTTATAACTCTGCTGCAAATCAAAAGGACTGGCTTTATTTAGGTACAACAGAATGGACATTAACACCTTCTTCTTACTCTTCCAATTTTGCTTGGTATGTTACTAGCGATGGTTTCGTTGATAACTTTACAAATGTAACTGTTTCTCGTGAAGCAAGACCTAGCCTTTATTTAAATTCAGATGTAAATTATGCCAGTGGAACAGGTTCATCCACAGACCCCATCCGAGTGAAATGAGGAGCCATCAATGAAGAAAATAATTATAACAATATTAACAATAATAAGTATATCATTAATTTTTGTTAATAACTATAAAGTTAATAACAAAATTAATGATATACCAAAAGAAGAAAATAATAAAAGTAATTTAATAAGTATGATGTTAGAAACAGACTATGGAACAGGATAATATCAAATATCTGAATCTAGTACTTGGCCAAGTGAAGAATATGTATTAAATAAAGAAAAATCTGGATGTGAAAATGGTGGAAAAATTTTTTGGAATGAAGAAACAAAAAAGATAGTATTAAAAGGAAATATATCCGATAAATGTTATGTTTATTTTGATGTTGGAATTCCTACACTTGCTAAATATATTAAATCATTATATACAGGAACTCAAGGAGAAAATAGTCTTTATTATCATGAATCAACATTAGCAAATGGAGCGAGTGATAATTCATATAGATATGCAGGTGGAGATTATATTTTAACAAGTAAAGCAACAAGTGCTGGATTGAACTCATTGGTTACAAGCACAAATAATGCAACAAATGGTGTAATAAATTATTATTGTGATGGTAGTAGACAATTTGTTTCTTCAACTTGTTCATCAATGTATAAGTACTATTATACTTTACAATATGATACATCAAATACACAATATTCATCAACATAAATTACCTCCTAAAATTAACTCAAAAAATGTTTATCTTTAAAATTCAAAATATATAAATGAATTATAATTAAAACTAACTATATAACTGACAGCAACAATAAAAATTATAATTAATATAACTATTTTTAATATAATATAAACTCTATTATTTATAAAGTGATTATTCAATTTTTTTATATATGGTGTACTAAATAGTAAAGCCAAAACAATATGTGGTAATGCAAATATTACATTGGGATTTTTATCTAAAAATGACAAAAATTCCACATTACCATTGTTTGTAATAACGCTAAATAAAACTGTCATTAAATCATTTAAATTATTAAATGAAGGAACTATAGATGCTGATGATAAAGAAATGCTTGAAGATATGATTATGATAGCAATTAAAGATGCATTT
>OJAW01001781.1_pt1 | contig 11847 bp, 15 predicted proteins | sample 1589151 | NCBI WGS metagenome assembly OJAW01 (sample SAMN03283290) | human gut metagenome | biome: human-associated habitat; material: feces | host: Homo sapiens | place: Peru | collected 2012 | reverse complement strand
CACAAAAATAACCTTTATATTTAGGATTTCTAATTATTCTTCCAATAACCGTTCCTGCCAATGCTTTATCTGTTTTACTTTTAATATTGTATTCATTATATAAATAGTGTCCTAACTTTTGAGTTCCCATTTTTCCTTTTGAATATTCATTAAAAATTAATTTAATTAATTCGGCTTCTTTTTCAACAATTTCCAATTTACCTTTATTTTTTTTATACCCATAAAAATTGTCATTACCTGGTACTACTCCTTTTTCTATGCTTCTCTTAAATCCAAACCTAACTCTTTCTGATAATTTTCTAATTTCATCTTGTGCAATGCTAGACATTATAGTTAAACGAAGTTCAGAGTCTGAATCAAAAGTATTAATATTATCATTTAAAAAATATACTCCAACACCACAAGATAATAATTCTTGAGTATATTGAATACTGTCTACTGTATTTCGTGAAAACCTTGAAATTTCTTTTGTTAGTATTAAATTGAACATTCCTTTTTTTGCATCATTTATCATTCTCAAAAAATTATCTCTCTTATTAACACTTGTCCCACTTATACCCTCATCAACATACCCTGAAACAAATATCCAATTAATCTGAGATTTAATATAATTTTCAAAATACATAACTTGATTTTCTAACGAATTTAGTTGTTCTTCATGATCAGTAGATACCCGAGCATAATAAGTAACGCGAAGCGGTAAATCCAAAAGAGATTTACCTTGTACTAACATATTTCTTATAGTGTATAAATTTTGGATCATTTATTTTCTCCTTTAGATTGGTATTTTAACAATAATATTATTTTTTTCTACTCTATTTTCTTTTGACAGTTTTGCTTCTAACTTTAAAATATCTTCATCTATTTTTTTTATAATAACATTATATCGATTAAAATCTATAACACCCTTTTTATAAAGCTCATTAATAAAGGCTTTTTTAATTTCATTTTTTGCAATATCTATAGAAAGGTTATTATTCAATTTTTCTCCTCCTCATTTAAACATATTTGAAAAAACAAAAAAAAGAACCTTTATTACGGTTCCAAATTTTAAAGCCAATCTTTAACTACATCTATCTGAACATTCATATTTCCATAGCCAATTCCTATTTGTCTATCTGGCTTTTTATCTCCATGACAATCAGTTCCAGCCGACATATATAAATTATTTTTTCTACAATACGTTTCAATAAATTTGATTTCTTCATTACTAAATTTTGAATAATATGTTTCAATACCATCAATGATATTATTTTCAACCAGACTATCCAAATATTTTTTATAATCCCTAAGAGGATAAGTAAATAAATGTGCCAAAAAGACCTTACCACCCAAATTTCTTATCTCATCAGAAACCAATTTGGCATTAGGAGTTTGATAAGAAAAATCTATATACAAAGGAAAATCTGTATTGCAAGTACAGCATCTAAAAAAATGATCTATATCTGTCCATTCCTTATCAGTAAAATACTTTTTATTTTCAGGATATTTTTTTATTGATTCAAATATAAAATCTATTGGCCATCCCATATCTTCTTTATAATTAATATCATCTACTTTTATTTTATTTTTATAACAAGCATTCATAAGCAAATGAAATTCTTCCATTAAATTAGGAGCTTTTTTTTCAACATTATATACTTTTTCTATCCATTCATTCATTTTTTCAACATCAAAATTATATCCTAAAAGTTCAATTTTAGCATTATTAAATACGCAATTAAATTCTGCTCCAGATATTATTTTTCCATTAAAATAACTAGAATAATCATTTTTCTTTAATTCCAAATGAGCTTTTACAGTATCATGGTCAGTAATTGCTAGTAATTCAACTCCATTTTTTTTTGCCTTCTTAAGAAGTGTTTGTACATCCCAAGTTCCATCTGAATAAGTTGTATGTGTATGTAAATCTATCATTTTTTATAACCACCTTTTCTATCATCACCACGTAAGACAATTGAATTGGCAAAATCAAAAAAACAATCCAACAATTCCTGTTTTGAAATATTAGTAGTATCCAAAATTTTTGTAACTACACTATTATCTGATAATTTGCCAATTATATTTTCAGTAAATATTTTTAAAACTTTTCTTTGAGAGTTTATAGTAGATTCTTCTAACCAAATTCCATTCAAAATATGATTTCTAGTTTTATTTCTTTTTTTTATTTCATCATAATCAGCCGTTAAAAGAAGAAAACCATCACACTCTATAATTTCCTCTTCATCTAATTGCTTTAACATATCATAATATTTATTACAAGCACTAGAAAATGTTCCAACAAATTCTTTAGATTCTTCAAAAGCTTTAGCAGTTGCTATAGTGGCAATAGCACTTTTATCTATTATAATATTAAATCCTTTATTGCTAAAATAATTTGCTTCTCTTATTTTCTGAAGTTCAATTCTAAATAATTGGTTTTGATAATATTCTTCTTCAGACTGTTTATTAGGTATCGGAGAAGCATCATCACCTTTTTTGTGAGTTTCTTTTTCTAAATATCTAATCGCCTCTGGAATTACTATCCAACCAAATTTTTCTAAATTAGAACACAACGTAGTTTTACCAACACAAGATGTTCCTTCAACAATAATTATTTTTCCTCTTTCCATTATTACCTCTCTGTTTTATATTTTTCTTTCTTACAAGAGAATAATGAATAAATAGGACCAATATTAGAAATTAATAATGCCAACATATAAGAAACATAATTACAAACATTTAATTTATAATGTTCATTACTAAGTTTATTTATTGTACTTATAGTAATATAATAATTAACAAAAGAATAAAATAAATAAGAAAACAATAAAATACAAAGCATTATAAAATTTCCAAAACATATACAAATTAAACAATTGATTACAAATATTATAGGAAATAATAACCAATTGATTGCACACCTAAATTCATTTATACAACCGATTAAACCATTTATAGAAAATCTTTTTTCACTTTTTTTAATATCTTTATATACTTTTACATATTTTCTAGTTGTATCATACCACACAGAATTTTGTTTAATAATTTGGCCTATTGATGAAGCATTTTCAATATTTTCAAGGCGCGAAATTGAATATATAGGAATATTATTATATTTCAATTTCATGGTTAAATAAATATCTTCGCACCAAAATTTTGTATTAAAATTTCCAACTTTATTTAACTCTTTTAAATTAATAGTTAATCCATGTCCAACAACATAGTTATATAAATATTTATAATTTAAACTTGCATTATATAATCCCACTTTTATTTCAAAGTTTGATTGATAAATTGCAAATCCTCTTGAAACAAAATCTAATTTGGAAAAATTTTTAAAGCAATAAGAATACTGTTGAATAACCTTTTTATTTTGATTTACATAATAAAATATTGATTTAAAAGTCTCTTTAGATGGTTTACTATCAGCATTATATAGTGACATATACCAATCTTTTGATTCATCATAAAAATCAAAATTATCTAAATTATTAAGCATATAATTTAATTGATCAGCCATATAACCTTCATTTAAAGGATAATCTATTAAATATACATTTTCATACTTACCTAAAATATTATCTTCTACAATCATTTTCGTTGTTACATAGTTATTTTTGTCACTTGATTCATAGTTTTCTTTTTGAGTTGTAATTATAACAATAGGTAATTCACATATTTTTCTAAAATGCTTTATAGTTTCTTCAATAATTTTTTGTTCTCTCAAACAAGGAATAGCAATAAATATTTCTTTATTATTTTTTAATTTATTGCTACATCTTTTAATATCGTTTTTAAAAAACATTATATACTTAAATATTATAAATAATGAATATAAAATTATAATGATACTATATAATTTACCAAAAAATACTAAATTCATATTATTTTACTGTTTCCAATTCTTTTTTTAATTCTTCTAAACTATGAATAATCTTAAAATTCATACATCCTTCTATAAATAAATTATCCGTTCCCGTAAAATCTAAACATCTATCATCAGTTTTATATCCAATACATTTTTTACCCCATGCATATGCCATACCAAGTTCTACACATGCTCCTTCATCAGGAACTCTACCATCTAAAAAGAAAATTAAAATATCACACCACTTAATACCTTTCAAATCCGTTTCAAAAATATTTTTACTAACTTTATACTTGTCTCCACCGTTTGCTATAATTTGAGCTGATAACCCAGCACTCTCCTGTGGTAAATAAACTTCATATCCCCAATCACGTAAAATATCTGTATACTCTTTATTCCTTTTTAACTCCATTTCATTAAAAAGAGGAGCCGCAAAATATATTTTTTTCATACGATTTAATCACCTCAAGATTATTGTATCATATTTTATCGAAATGCAATTATTTTACAAATAAAATTTTATATAATATCTAATATTTTTTAAATATTTATATTTTTTCTATTAAATTTAATGACTGCTTTTTAGTAACTACCACATCATTCGCAGATGCTATAGCAATACTTTTTAATAACTCTTTCACTTTATACGTATCACCAGTATTCAAATATACTTGACTACCACCCATATCTGATGCATTTTTACTAATAAGTACATTATCATCTAAAGTAAATTGCTTATTATTTATTGCATCCATTATTAAAATCATACTCATAATCTTTGTCATACTGGCAGGACTTCTTTCAACTTCACTATCTTTTTCATACAAAACTTCTCCAGTGGAAGCTTCAATTAAATAAGCACTTTCTGCATAACTAGTAAGTTCTTCTGCTGAAACCCTAACTGTTAATAAGAAAAATAAGCAAAAAACAAAAAATAATTTTTTCATAAACACCTCTAATAATATTTATGCTTAATAAAAAAAGAAATACTAAATATAATAGTAAGAAAAACATAAAAAAATTTCATGATCACAATGAAATTTTTCTACTTATTAAACTTAATTAATTCTTCACCCTTAACAATATATGCATTTTTTGCAAGTTTAAGCATTGGTACATCACTTAATGAATCAGAATAAGCATTTAATACTCTACTGCCCTTATATAATTCATTAAATCTTTTTACTTTTTCTTCACCCTTACAATTATTTCCAATAATCTTTCCATTTTTAGTATCATACGAAGTTGCAATTACATTTTTTATACCAATCTTATCACAAAAAGGTTTTACTATAAAAAGAAAAGAAGCGCTTATAACTAAATCATCATTTTTACTATTTTCTAAATAAAACTTTTTGATATTTTTTATATACTTCATAGTATATTTATCCATATACTCATCTAAATTTTTTATATATTTAACATAACTAAATAATTCACTTTTAATATTTCCAAAATTACTTTTATGAAATAAATATTTTATACTTTCTTTAATTGCTTTTAATATAGAATATAAAACTATAAAAGGATGTCTTATTAAACTATACTTAAAAAATTTAACACTACTATCCCCCTTAAAAATTGTATTATCAAAATCATATATATTCATAAACACCACCTATAAATGAAACTCTCTTATTTCTTCTAAATCAATACCTTCTTCTTTAATATACATATTATGCTCTTTAAGTTTCTTAATCATTAAATTTCTAGTTAATCTAACTTCTTCAGTTTCTTCAACGTACCTAAGAGCATCAATAACTAAATTAAATCTATCTATTTTATTTTGTACTCTCATATCAAATGGAGTTGTAATTGTTCCCTCTTCGATATATCCATGAACATGAAATTCTCTATTATCTCTTTTATAAGTAAGTTCATGTATTAAATTAGGATATCCATGAAATGCAAATATTACTGGCTTATCCTTTGTAAAATATTTATTAAACTCACTATCAGTAAGTCCATGAGGATGAGTAGTATTACTTTGAAGTCTCATTAAATCAATAACATTAACTACTCTAGTTTTAACATGCGGAGCATATTCTTTTAATATTTTAGCAGCTGCAATAACTTCTAAATTTGGAGTATCACCACAACTAGCAAGAACAACATCTGGATTACTTGGTTTATTAGATGCCCATTCAAATATACTAAGTCCCTTTTTACAATGCTCTTTTGCTTCATCCATACTTAACCATTGTAAACTTTCATGTTTACTAGCAACTACTACATTAATATAATTCTTAGTTTGTATTACATGATGAGCAGTACAAATCAAACTATTTGCATCTATTGGAAAATACATTCTAACAATTTCAGCTTTTTTAGTATTTAAATGATTTAAAAATCCAGGATCTTGATGAGTATATCCATTATGATCTTGTTGCCATATATGACTAGTTAAAATATAATTTAAACTTGATATATCACTTCTAAAATCTAACTCATTACATACTTTTAACCATTTAGCGTGTTGACTAGCCATTGAATCTACTATTCTTATAAATGCTTCATAACTATGCATTAATCCATGTCTTCCAGTTAATAAATAACCCTCAAGCATACCTTCACACATATGTTCAGATAAATAAGAATCAAATACATTACCATCATTAGATAATAATTCATCACTCGGATAAATACTTGCATCAAATCTTCTTTTTTCTTTATTAAAAACATAATTCAATCTATTAGATAATGCTTCATCTGGGCCAAATATTTTAAAGTTATTTTTATTTAATATCATAATATCTTTTAAATACTTTCCAAGTTCTTTCATATCTTCACATTTAGTAATTCCTCTATTAACAGAAACTTTATAATTAGTAAAATCAGGAACTTTAATATTTTTTAAAAGTAATCCACCATTCGCATATTTACTAAAACTCATTCTCTTACTAACTGGAGGTAAAAATTCAAGTATTTCTTTATCAATGCTTCCATCACTATTAAATAACTCATCTGGTTTATAACTTTTAAACCATTCATTTAATAAACTAATATCTTTTTTAATATCATTATAATTAATAGGAACTTGATGTGCTCTAAAACTATCTTCAACTTGTAATTTATTAACAACTTTAGGACAAGTCCATCCCTTTTTAGATTTAAATATAATCATAGGATACCTAGGTCTTACAAACTCTTTTTTACTATTAGCATCCTTTTTTATTTTATTTATTTTTTCTACTACTTCATCCATAGCATTTGCCATAATTTCATGATAATTATCTTTATCTACTACATCAACTACGATAGGATCCCAACCACAACCTTCAAAAAACTTAATTCTCTCTTCATCACTAATTCTTGCAAACACAGTAGGATTTGCAATCTTATAACCATTCAAATGTAATATTGGTAAAACTATACCATCTTTTTTTGGATTAATAAATTTATTACCATGCCAACTAGTTGCCAAAGGCCCAGTTTCAGCTTCACCATCCCCAACAACACAAGCTACAATTAAATTAGGATTATCAAGAACTGCTCCAAAAGCATGAGATAAACTATAACCAAGTTCACCACCTTCATGAATACTACCAGGTACTGAAGGAGCAGCATGACTACTTGTGCCTCCAGGAAATGAAAAAGATTTAAATAGTTTTTTAATTCCCTCTTCACTAAAATCTATATCTTTATGAATTAAATTATAAGAACCTTCTAAAAATGATGCAACTAATTGTACTTGACCAGAATGACCAGGGCCAGAAATATAAATCATATCTAAATTATTCTTTTTAATAATTCTATCTAAATGTGTATAAATAAAGTTTTGACCAGGAGCACTACCCCAATGTCCAACCAATTTCTTTTTAATATCATCTATTTCAATATCTCTTTTTAAAAGTGGATTATCTTTCAAATAAAGCATACCTAAAGAAAGATAATTTGTAAGTCTAAAATATTTATCTAAAACCTTTATTTCTTTTTCACTTAAAGTACTCATACCATCACCTAGTATAATTATAAATTAAAATAATTATTTTAACAAGAACAATAACTAACTAGGCATCTATAATTAAAAATATATACATAAAAACATACTTTATACTGAAAGGAAAATATATATGATAACATACCCAAATAAAGGATATAACCCAGTATATACAAATAATGATAATAGATATTTTTTAGTACCCTTCTTAGGAGGAGCATTACTTGGTGGTGCTGCTGTTGGTTTAACAAGACCAAGACCAATTTATAATGTAGCACCAAATAATTATCAAACGCCTTATAATGGTTATAATCCAAATCTACCTTACGGTAACTATAGTTATAGTTATTACTATCCAACTTATAGACCATATTAAACTGCTTAGGCAGTTTTATTATTTTCGAGTACATTTAAAATAATTCCAACAAATATAAAATTAATAAGTGTACTAGATCCACCATAAGATAAAAAAGGAAGAGGTATACCCATAATTGGCAAAAGTCCAAGATTCATAGATATATTATAAATTACATGAAATATTAAAATAACTATAAATGATTTTAATATTATTACATAATTAGAATTTACATATTTTTCTTTATTAATTAAATATAAAAGAATAACTAAATAAGATAATAAAATAATTATTGCAGAAAATATTCCAAAAGACCCAACGGAAAAACTAAAAATAAAATCTGTTGGAGCTTCAGGAATATAAAGAAGTATATTTTTAAGACCACTACCCCAAAAAGAACTAACAGAAATAGTTGTAAGAGCATTTAAAAGTTGATAACTATTACCATTATAAAAATTAATTATTCTATCTACTCTATAAAATATACCTGTCCCAAATATTTTAATTAAATATTCTTTAAAATAAACAAATGAAAGAACAAAACATATTACACACAAAATAAAAGAAACACCAAACATAATATAAAACTTTTTATCTAATTTAATATTAAAAATAAAAACTATAAATATAAGTAAATAATTAATAATTGCACCAGTATCTGGTTCTAAAAAAACAAGTACAGATGGAATTAATGTAATAATAAAAAGTTTTAATAAAAGTATTACTTTATTCTTTCTATATTTATTTTTATTTATTAAATATATTCCATAAAATAAAAGTGTTAATTTAACTAATTCAGATGGTTGAAAAGAAATACCAAAAATATTAAACCAACACCTAGCACCTTTAATTTCACTACCAAAAAATAATACCATAGTTAAAAGAACAATACTAAAAATATATAAATATTTTGAATAATATATAACTTTTTCTAAATTAACTTTTTGTAATACAAATACAATCATATAACTTAAAAAAAACCAAATACATTGTTTAAAGAAAAAACCATCATATAAACCACTTATATATTTAGCATTATATAAATTAAGTAAACTTATAATATTAAGTACAATTATAGGAACAATTAATGGTAAATATTTACATAACTTTTTCATATTTTTATTATGGGCAAAAGTATAATAATTATCATAAAATATTTATAAGGAGGGATTTTTATGAAAGATTTGCCAAAAGTATTTGTAAGTCCAATTGAAAAAGATTTAAGAAATACACAAGAGATATATTACGGTAACCGAGGACAAAATGCAGTAACAAATAATAACCCAAGTAATATATTAAAAAAAATAAACGATATTTTTAAAAGTTCTACTCATGTTTATAAAAGTAAAGTAAAAATTACTTTAAATAACGAAATAAAAGAAGAAACAATCGTTGGAAAAAGTGGAAATAATCTAATAACTATAGATGGTAAATTTATAAAAATTACAGATATAAGAGATATAGAAAAGGTTTAAATAAAATATATAATATGTTAAAATTATAAAGAGATGATCTTATGAAAGAAAAAAATGAAACAAAAACTATAATATTATTTATTGCATTAATAATTGGAATACTTATTCTTTTTATATATAACTTGATAATTAATAAACCACTAAAAAATGTCGATAGAAAAGTAGAAAAAATATTTGGATATAGTTATTCAAGTGTACAAAGTGCTAGTGAAAAATTATTTTTAAATGCTATAAATCTTATAAATGGGAATTACTTTGAATATGAAAAAAATAATGATTCAAATAAATCAGATAAATTATATAGTTTAAATAATAAAAACGTTTATAAAAAAATAACTAACTTCACTCTTGTAAATAACACATTTGCATTCGATGAAATAAGTAAATTCATGGAATATAAAAATATTATTGAAACTAATGGAAATTATTTTATCAAATTAAATGATGAAAAGAATATACCCAATTACACAGGAAGTACAATAAAAATAAATAGTTACGATGACAAATATGCCTATTTAGAAAGTACAAACTATTATTGTAATGATAAAAATAATATTGGAATAATAAAAGAAGAATTAAAAAATTGTACAATAACTAAAACTAATTTTACTATTATAAATTCAAATGGAGTTATTAAAATAAATAATATAAATGATTTTATTAAAGAAAGAATATATTAAAAAAAAATACTAGATTATTTCATCTATGTATTTTTTTAATTGCTTAGCATTACTATTAAATATTATTTTTAATTGATTATCTATCTCAACAATACCTTGTGCTCCAAGTTTTTGTATTGCATCTTTATTAGCTAAAGATACATCTTTTAATATTACTTTAAATCTACTCATATTACATGAAGCATTAATAATATTATCTTTACCACCTAAATAATTTATAAGTTTATTCTCTTCTACTTTAAAATCTTTCTTATTAAGTTTTATAGCAACAGCTAAAATAATTAGGATAAATACAGCAATTAATATATATTGTAATACTGTGTCCATTTAATCACCCAAGACAATTATATAATAATTTATAAATAATTTAAAGAGTTACTCACTATTTTTAAAAAGAAACATAAATTAATAATGAGAATACATGAAAGGGTGAAAATATGAATAATAATGGAAACAATAAATCTGGAAACTGTATTAATGAAATATTAAGCATTATTTTAGTATTACAAGAAAACGCTTGTCCAGAAAATTGTTTAGATACTTGTGATAGACCTATGCTTGGTGGAGGTAGCAATTGTTTAGTATGTAATACAAGACCAGTAATGCTTTATACTTGTTCTGGTAATGGTACTCCTTGGAGTATGCCAATAACTAAAGATGTTACAACTAATTGTAGTGGACAAGCAATTGGAGGATCATGCTCAACAGTATTCAGAGTTGAAAAAGTTGAAGGAAATTGTTGTACATTTAGAGTTCTAGCAGAAAATACTGATACTACTAGCTTATATCCTTACGTAGCAACTAACTCATTCTTTACTATGGATTGTAGTTGTTTATGTAGTATAAGATGTTTATCAGATACTTATGTAGAATGTGTTTGCTAGAAAAAAATAATATAATAAAAGTAAAACTGTAGACGAATAGGTAAAATCAATTACTTATTCGTCTTTTTTTAAATTACATTTATTTTTTTATCTGTGAATAGTAACAGGTGGATATTGTAATTTAATGATTTTTATGGTACTATGAATATGTCAAGGGAACTTGAATATAATAAAAAAGGGAACATTCAATTTGGTATGTTGAATGTCTGCCTAAGAAAGAACAGACATTTAAGCTATTCGCTTAAGTGTCATTTTTTTATAGTCATTACCAAAAAGGTAAGAAGAAATAAAATGGTGGCAATGAGCATTAAAACTCTTATAATAAAACTATAAAAAAATCACAAAAAAATAACAAACTATCATTATTTGTTACACTTAAATATAATATTTATTAAAACATATTTTACTTATTTGTCTTTTTTTTGCTTTAGGGAACCTACGCTTATATTGACAAACCACCAAAATATAGTATAATAATAATGCAATTAATTTGGCAGTACTTCTTATAATTAGTAATGTGTTTTTAATAAATTTAAAGTAATTTAAGACTGCCTTAAATGAAATATTAACAAAAACTCCCTACTAAAAGTAAGAAGAAACAAATATTGTAATATAAAGAAAGGAGATAAATTCGATATATATGAACTTGAAAGAGTTTTAGAA
>OJAW01001775.1_pt1 | contig 11859 bp, 15 predicted proteins | sample 1589151 | NCBI WGS metagenome assembly OJAW01 (sample SAMN03283290) | human gut metagenome | biome: human-associated habitat; material: feces | host: Homo sapiens | place: Peru | collected 2012 | reverse complement strand
TAAATAATAAAACATTTTATTATTTTAGTCTACAATTCCTAAAAGAATTGTTAAAATCCCCAAAACGCAATGGCTTACTGAAGTACCGAGCAGGTTTTTATCTCTTCTATACAAAGAAAACCATATCAAACCAATAATAAATGTTAATACATTAGTTAATAAATCCCTATAAATAATATGAACGAACGAATACATAAAACTTGATAAAAATAAAATATTATTTTTGCCGTTATCAAAGTATCCATAAACGCCTCTATACAAAAACTCCTGTATTGGACACGAGATAAAAATGTAAAAAAGATAGAAATATATATTTTCGTTTGGTGTAAACTTATTTAAATTCAAAATTCTCATCAATATAATTATAAATATTGATACAGATATAATAGGCAAATTATTGATAAATGATTTAAATATGTTGTTTTTTGTAATACCTATTTCATCATTTGAAATGTTATTTGCTTTAATCAAAAAATATATTATTATTCCAAATAATACTAATATATAGAACTTATACCTGAATAATATTGGAAAAAATAATATCAATAAAGGTATTGCTAAATACAAAAAATTAATAATAATAAAAAGTTTTCTATTTTTCATATACCATCACGAATCAATTATAACAAATTTTAAATAAAAAGTCCATTATATAATAAAATGAAAACAACTTTATCAACAATTACTGTTGATACATAAACTTCAAAAGAAAAAGTATCAACAATTTCTGTTGATACAATTAATTATTTAGTTTCAATTAAACCATAATCTCCATCTTTTCTTTTATAAAGAACACAAGTTTTGTTAGTATCCATATCTTTATATACAAAGAATGAGTGACCAAGAAGTTCCATCTCTAAAATAGCCTCTTCTTCATCCATAGGTTTCATTTCAATATCTTTTCTTTTAACAATTTTTTCTTTAGGTTCTTCCTCCTCTTTTATATCAAAATCAAAGTTAAATTCTTTAACATTCTCTTTAACATTTCTATTTAATCTAGTTTTATTCTTTCTGATTTGTCTTTCTAATTTATCACTTACTAAGTCAATAGCAGCATATAAATCATCACTTTCTTCTTCACTTCTAAGAATAAATTTACTAGTAGGAATAGTAACTTCCACTATTTGTGAATTACCTCTTACTCTAGCCAGTACATTAGCGGTAATATCATCGTCCTTAAAATATTTTTCAAGTCTTCCTAATTTAGTTTCAGTATAGTCTTTTATTGCATCGGTAATAAGCATTTTATCACCACGAATATTGTATTTCATATCAACATCCTCCTCCTATAATTAAAGTATATCAGAAATAATTTAAAAATAAAATAGAAAAATGAAAATAACATAATTTAACATAATTTAAACATAATTTGAGTAAAATTAAGACCAAAGATTTTCTTTATATTCTCCTTCATCTACTAATTTCTTAATAGAATTTTTAACATCAGGAGTATCTTCTCTATAAGTAACACCATGCCAACTAGCAGTAGTTCTAATTACTTTCATTGATGCCTTGCCATCTTTAATTAGATTACTTACAACATCAGGAATTAAATACTCTGAAGTAAGTAAGTCTTCTTTATTATCCATAAAGAATTTACTAAAACCTTCTTCAATATATCCAAATATACTAGGAGTAAATAGTAGGAAATTCATACTTACAGTATCATCACTATTAACAGTGAAACTATCACTACCATCAAGTGGACTAGCTACAATTTCATTACCAATTTTTTCTATTTTACTCTCGGTAATAGATTTTAAATAATTATTACTATCTACTTCACAAACGCCTCTTTTAACAGAACCATTTTCTGTTAAAGTATTCGCTACCATATAGCCAATCATACCATATTCACTAGAGTCATTATCAGTATTACTTAAAAATTCATATGCCTTAATAAAAGCATCTCTACCGTAGAAATCATCAGAATTAATCATAGCAAAAGGTTCATTAACATAATCCTTTGCACATAATACCGCATGAGCAGTCCCTAAAGGTTTCATTCTACCACTTGGAATATCCCATCCCTTAGGTAAATTATTTAATTCTTGAAAAGCATATTCTACCTTAATATGTGGTTCTACTCTCTTACCAATAGTTTCCTTAAATAGTTCATAATTTTCTCTTTTTATGATAAATACTATTTTATTAAATCCTGCTTTTATAGCATCATAAACAGAATAATCAATAATAAATTCATCACTAGGACCCATTGGTTCTATTTGTTTTAATCCTCCAAATCTACTACCCATACCAGCAGCTAAAATAACTAATGTTACATCTTTTTTCATATATTCCTCTCTTTCTTAAATGTACACCTTATATTCTTTTATAATTAAATTATACCAAATAAAATAATAAAAGTGAAGAATATACCACAAAAACAAAAAAAATGGTACACAGAGTGTATACCATTTAAATTATTTATATTGAGACATATATGTATTATATTTCTTTTCTAATACAGTATCAGAGAATTTAAGACCTGATTCTTCTCTCATTTTATCTAAAGCAACATAAGAGATATTTTTATCTTCTGATTTCTTTTCACTTACTAATGAATCAATTATTTCTTCTTTAACATCTTCAAGAGCAGGTTTTTCTTTTTGGTCTATTCTATAAATTACATGATAACCATAAGAAGTCTTAACAGGTTCTTTAGTATAACTATTATTTTCTAGTTTTTGCATAGCTTCCATATAAGCAGACTCTAAGTTAGCATTATAAGATTTATATCCTAATTCTTCATAAGTAATTTGATCTTTATATTCTTCTTTAACTTCATCAAAAGATTTACCATCATTTAATTTAGATATAATTTCTTTAGCTAAATCTTCAGCTTTTTTCTTATCTTCATCACTCGCAGAACTATCTACTTTTACTAAGATGTGTTTAGTATTAATATCACCATAAACTTTATCTTCATAGTATTTTTCTACTTCTTTATCAGAAATTAAAGTTTTGATGTAGTCTTCAGCATATTTATTTCTTCTATATTGTAGTCTTAAATATTCTAAGAAAGCTTTTTCACTACCAAAACCATTATTTGATAAGAAAGTTTCTTTATCCATTTTATAGTATTGTTTATAAGCACTATAATAACTTTCTGCTTGCTGTTTTAATTCGTCGTTCATTTCATCAGTTTCAGGATATTTTTCTTCAAGAATTTTATTGTCAATCTTATCTAATAATGAACTAATAGAATATACATCTTTCATATCTTCATATAAGTCATTCGCAGTTACTGTATAACCATCAATTTCTGCAACAGGTTGAGTACCATCTTTTAATGTAGCAATTCTATCAGGCCATATAATAACAACTACTAATACAGTAATTAATATACCACCAACTGCTCCATAAATGGCAAGTCTATATTTATCAAAGAATTCAAGCATTTTAAATACTTTATCATCATTAACTTTATTTACTTTTTTAGTATCTTTCTTTGATTCTTTTTTAGACTCTTTTTTAGGAACTTCTTTAACTACTTTCTCTTCCTTTACTACTACCTCTTTCTTTTCTTTTTTATTATTTTTTGTCTCTTGTTTTTTCTTTGCCATTTTTCATTCTCCTTTCAAAGATACACTAATATAATATCAAATCTAGGCTAAAAATACAAGGCTATTTTGTAAATATGGGCAAATTACCACAATTTTTAATTTTCTTTTTTTATTGTTTATAAAGTACAGCACACTTTTCTTGTTTTTCCATAAAATATTGTGAATAGAAAAAAAGGAGGAATGTATTATGGGTAACTGTGGATGCGGTACTGGATCTAGTGCTGCTATTGTATTAGTACTATTTATCCTACTAATAATCATACTAGGCGCTTGGATATAATTTAAAGGAGGTGCATTATAATGTCTGGAAATAGTTCTTGCAGCAGCACTTGCAGTCATAAAAGCAATAATGGTTTATTAATTGTTATTGTATTATACATCTTACTTGCTATCATATTAGGAAATGCTTTCTTATATTAAAATATTTATATTAGAGAAACTATCTTCGGATAGTTTTTTCGTTTGTAATACACACATTTATAAATAAAAAAGTAGTGACTTAAAAAATAGTCACTACAAAAATAATTTTAAATAATTAATAATTATCATTAACGATAATAAATAGTATTAAAACTATTGCTTTTTCTTTGGTGTTAAACTTTTAGAACGAATTTTACCCTTTGTTAAAGTTTCATATTTGGCTAAGATTTCAGCTTTTTTATCAGGATTGTACTTAAAGCTTTCCATTAATTCACTTATTACCTCGCTATCATTACTAGGTAAATAATTTGATGCTTTATTTTCTATTAGTTCTTTATAATTAGTAAAATATGTTAACATTTCCCTTAAACTTTCGTTTTCTGTTTGTAAATCTATCATTTTTTTATTGTTTTCTTCAATTAGATGATTTATATATTTTATATAATGATCTACTGTTAAAATATAAACATTTCCTATTAATGAATTTGCACTTCCGTAAGTTGCTTCGTATGTTTTTCCATTGTCTCCTAGTACTATGTATATTTGTTCGTACCATGGACTTCCATGATAAGATAAGTCTTCAGATTTTTTACTACTTATTATAACTCCCTTGATAGACTTCTTTTTTTCCAATATTTTTGAATCATTATTTTTACTTTCAGAAAAAATTAAAACCTCAGTTCCGTTTGAAATTATTTTATCCATAAGTATAAACCTCCCTTATACTTAATATTTTATCATAAAAAGTATTAAATACAATAGTTTTAATTAAAAAAGCAGACATTTGCCTACTTTAATTTATTATATACTTCTTCAATAGATAATTTATCATCATTATGATACTTAGGAATTAGATGTAAATGATAATGCTTAACATCTTGACCAAGGCCATTATTTTGAGCAAAAGTAATACCGTCACAATTTAGTCTTTCTTTTAATCTATTTGCTATAACTTTCGCAGTTTCTAAAACATGATTAAGTACCTCTTTATCAATATCAAAGAAGTCTTGATAATGTTCTTTAGGTACAATTAGACAGTGGCCAGTACTATTAGGGTTAACATCTAAAAATACCTTTACAATATCATCTTCATATATTGTATATGATGGTATTTCATTATTAATAATTTTACAAAATATATCCATATTAGGTTACCTCCACTATAAGTATATCAAAAAAAAGAAAATAAATAAATATTTTCTTAAGTGAATATCTGCGAATATTCTATTATAATTATGTAAAAACTTTCTTTTTTTTATACAAATAAATATAAGTTTAATTCTTAATCTTACTAAATATAATAGCTGTATCATAAAATTTATTAAGTTTTTTATTCCAATTATTTTTAATTTCTTTAATTAACTTATCTTTAATATCTTTAATATTATCTTCATCCTTCTCAAAATAATCATAGTATAAATATTTTAAATTAATATCATTTTTTTCATTACTAATATATTTTAGAAGAAAGTCTCTCTTTTCTCTAATACTTCTAGTAACATTATCATTATTAACTTTAGTATGTTTAATAATAGGAATATTGTATATTTCATTGTTTACAATTTCATCTAGTACCTCTTCTTCTTCATCAAGAGTAAGACTACTTCTTTTAATTAAGTTACCATTTTCATTAAACATAATAGCTATTACTTCTTTCTCATTAGAAATAAGAAGAGAAGGACCAAGTTTACTTCTGGTATAAGTATAAGTTTTATCCCTAATAACATTAATAAAATCCTTACTAACACAGACATTATCATATTTCATAATATTAAAACATTCATTATCTACTAGAAACAGAGGAATCTTCTTAACATTAATAACATTATCCTTTCTATTCCATTCATAAAAAGAATAATATTCCTTATTAAAATTAAGTACAATATCATAAATATAATTCATTCTTATCTTCTCCTTTAATAGTCATTGATAAAATCATCATAATAAGACCGATAATACTAAAATAACATTCAAATCTTCTAACAATAAAATTAACATAATTCAAAAAATTATACCCCATAGACATTAAATTAAGATATAAAATAATAAAACTACATCCAATAACCATAAAACCAAATCCAAGTAAAAAGAAAAAAACTCTTACCATAATATCCCTCATTTAAACATATTCAAATAAATAGATATTATTAAGAGTTTTTACTTACTCAATTTCGTTATTATTTTTAATTTCCACTCTACTAATAGAATCAAATCTTTTAGTAATCTTATCAGTAGTAACATGAATACTCTCAATATCTTTATTAACAGTTTCTATACTTCTAGATAACTTATCCCATCTATCTTTATATCTACTAAATTCAACACCTAATTTATTAAGTTCATCATGAATTATACTAGTATATTTATCTCTTTCCATATTCTTAAGAAGAACTTCAATAACAGTAAATGTACTAATTAATGTTGTAGGAGAACATATCCATACTCTTTTTCTATGAGCATATTCAACTAAATCACTATGATAAGCATTAATTTCGGCGAATAAAGCCTCAGCAGGTAAGAACATAATAGCTTGATCTGAAGTAATACCAGGAATAATATATTTAGAACTAATAGCATCAATATGTTTTTTAACATCAGCCTTAAATTCTTTTTCCGCAGCAGTTCTTTCTAGTGGAGAAAGATTCTTATCAACCATTTTTTGATAGTGTTCTAAAGGAAACTTTGAATCAATAGCAACAGTACCTAATGGCTCGGGAGCAAATATTACTGCATCCGCAATAGTGGTATTAGGAAAAGTATACTGAAGTCTATATACATTATCATTTCTTTCACCAAATATACTAACAAGAATATGCTTAAGATTAATTTCACCAAATATACCACGACTCTTTTTATCAGTTAAAATACTTTGAAGAGAAACAATATCAGTAGATAAAGTATCTATTTTCTTTTGAGCTTCATCTATTCTAGATAATCTTTCTAATATATTAGTAAATGTTTTATTAGTCTTAGCAAAATTATCATCTAATCTTTCATTAACTTTATCATTAATTTGACTAAGTTTCTTTTCCATTCTTTCATTTAATCCATTAAAATTATCATTCATTGTTTTCATTATATCTATTTGAAAACTAGATAACTCTTTAACAGTAGTAGTTTCTAAATTACCAAGTCTTTCAGTAATTTTTCCTTCATTAACATTCTTACTAATTGCTATAATAACTAAGATAATTACTACAATAAGTAGTCCTATAATTATATAATCTAACATTTTTATACCTCCATATTTCATATTTAAAGTATATCATATATTTAATATCAAGTAAATAGAAAATATAAAAATATCAAACAAATGTATATAAAATATTATAGTGTTTAGTAAAGAGCTTGTAATCTCTTTACTATCATTAAAGCCTAAGGTCTTTAATGAAAAAATTGAAGCCTGTAGTCTTCAATTTTAAGTAATATAACTTATCTACAAGTAGCGCCTTGATTAATAATGATTTTTTTGATAACGTTTAAAGATTTTATAGCATCCTCTACTGTCGAACCTGCTTCAAATTTTTCAGAATTACACTTGCCTTTGATATCATCACATTTAAAAACAATAATATTAAAAGGCATATTATTATTCTCACCATCAAAATAATTGTCTAGTGAGACATCATAAATGAGTTTATTATTGGTACATCTAAAACTAGTTTGATACTCGTCAGTAAAGTCTTTTTTATTAAAAAAGTAAATAGTAAGACTAATTAAAAATATCAAGATAATAAAATATAAAGTAATTAAAGTGATTTTAATATATTTATTAGTTTTGTTAGTAAGTTTCTCAGTATTACTAATCTTTTTTTCGATAATATCTTTTGTATTATTATCTAAAAGCTCATCAATACTCATATTAAATATTTCTGATAAATTTTTAATTTGTATAATATCGGGTTTGGTAATATTAAGTTCCCAGTTAGAAATGGTTTGTCTAGTAACACCTAGTTTATCTGCAAGTGAGTCCTGTGATAGTTTATTTTCCTTTCTTAGTTTTACGAGTTTATTTCCAAGCATTCTTTTAGCTCCTTTCTATCATTATTATATCTGAGTAAAAGAATAAAGTCTATCAAAATTATTTGGAAAATTAGCAAAAGTATTTGACATTAAATAAAAAACAGTACCGAAGTACTATTTTAATAATTGTTCAAAATATTTAGATATTTCTTTTACCCTATGTTTTAATATAAAAGCATCTACTATATCAAATACAGCATATACTAAAACGATAATTCCAATCATCGTAGTAATCATAATCGCAGATATACTAGGATTAATAATTAGAACAATACCACATATTATAGTAAGTACTGAAGTAATAACGGATAAAACAAAATAATTATCTACATCTTTAATAATAAATGCCATTCTAGTTTTAAAAATACCATTTATAATAAAGAATATACCTAAAGCTATAGGAATTAAATTTTTAAATATCTCGGGATTTAAAAATATAACTATACCAAGTATTATAGAAATAACACTACTAGCCATCTTCATAAAGAAGAATATTGGATGAATAGCAAAACTATCTATAAAGTTGTAAGTACCATATACCAATAGAAATGCTGCTAGTAGGTATGCTATAGTACTAAGTGAAGAATCAGGTGATACCATAAGAATAACGCCTAGTATAGCAAAAAGTACAGACATAACTATAGATAAATTAAGATACTTATTAATTTCTTTACTCATTATAAAACTCCTTTCTATAATTATTATAACTCAAAATATTAAAAATATTAAGAACAAAATTAATTAAAAAGTCCATTTATAATAATTTATAATATTGAAAAATAGTTCAAACAGAAAATTATAATTACAAACCAATTAATATAATAGACAAATCATATAAGATTTAAAGCAATAAAAGCAAATAAATATAAAATCAAGTATATATTTAAGAGACAATTAAATGTTCATTAAAGACAATTAATTTTTGCCATATACAACAAAAAATAAAATAATATATTACTAAAAAGTTACTACTCAAGAATAGTATTCTTTCTTGGCTTTACACTTTTTCTGTATACTACAATTTTACCATTATCATCACAAGTAGCCAGTAATATATCTTTATAGTCCTTATAGCCTAGTACTTTGAGTTCATGATCTAGCCATTTCTTATCTTTCCCAATAGCGGCTATATTATTTTCCATATAATTAGAATCAATAATTACATTAGCCTGTATACCACTATTACTTAGTTTAGCATTAACATCATTTTTACTTGATGGTTTATCGCCTTCTTTTAAAAGAAAACTAATGCTACCATTAATTTCCATGATTGCATAATCTATCTCATCTAAATTAAAATAGCCTTGTGTTCTAGCTTCTGCAAGGAAATCATTAATATCAAGTTTTGATTTTTTTAATCCGGATTCAATAATCTTACCTTTTTCCATCAATATTGTAGGTACTCCAGAAATAAATCTACGTAAAATAATACTTTTAGTTGTTACTATAGCTATTATATAAGAAATAATACCATATAATAAGAGTGAAACTATTCCTGCAATTAAATTTTTTTCTATGTCAAGTGAGATATCCGCGGCTATAGAGCCAATAGTAATACCAACAATATAATCAAATAAGTTTAACTGTGAAATTTGTTTTTTACCAATTAATTTTGTAATAAAAAATAAGATTATTAATATTAAGATAGTTCTTAAACATATATTAAGTATATTATCCATATAAAAAACACCTCATAATTATTATGAGATGTTTTAAACCAATTATACATTAGTCTTTTAATGGATTACCATTAGCATCAGTAGTTATACTACCTGATAATATCATAATACCTTCAACTAATCCCCATATACTTGAAGCAAGTACCATAGGAATACCTATAATAACAAATGCTAAAGCATATCCAAATATAGAAAGTAATAATTGTGTTATAGCTTTTCCAGTATATCCTAAGTAAAAATTATGAACTCCCCATTGACCTAAGAAAATACCAAATAACCCAGCGGCTAATTTAGATTTAGCATTAGGATCATTGTTCCTAGAAGGAGTATTTTTTACTTTAACTCCACATTTTAAACAAATTTCTTGCTCATCATTTAATTCAGCACCACAATTAGAACAAAATTTAGCCATAAATTAATTCCTCCTTAAAAATTTAATTATTCCATTCTGAAACAACAAGTCCATTACTATCTGTGAATGAACCACAAAGTATAACTATCCAGTCTACAAGCGTGCCAATACCAAAGCATCCAGCAGTAAAAAGCCAAAGAATACCGGTACCCACCTTACCAACATAGAATCTATGAACTCCAAGTCCACCAAAAAAAGTGCAAAGTAAGAATGCAACTAATCTAGATTTTGGAGAAGTACCAGTACCATTGTTATTAATGGTAACATTGACAGATTGATTGTTAGTCTTACCCTCCAATGAACAGCCACAGTTAACACATATAACTGCATTTTCATTAACTTCTTTTCCACAATTAGAACAAAATTTAGCCATAATATATACTCCTTTCATAACTAAAATAATTTTATCGTCTAATAATTATTTTGCAAATTTATTAAGTAAACTATTAAGTAGATCTTTTTCTTTTTTTAAGTCTTCTCTTTCTTTTTCTACTATACTTGAAGGAGCTTTACTTACATAATTTTCATTACTAAGTAATTTTTCTCTTCTTTCAATAGATTTCTCTAGAGATTCTTTTTCTTTTAATAATTTTTCCTCTTGTTCCTTAACGTTTTTACTATTATCAAAGAAAATATCTATCTCTAATCCATTATATTCTACTTTATCAGTATAATTATCACTATTATCAGTTATCTTATCATTAAGTTTTAACATATTAATAATAATTTGTTTATCTACATCATTATTACACTTAATATATACTTTGTAATCACTACCTATACCAAGTTCAGTCTTTTTATTTCTAAACATAGTAATAAATTCAAGTACTGTATCAATATTAGTTGTAAATACCATATTCTTATCATATTCAGGGTAACTACTCATCATAATAGATTCAGTCTCTTTAATAGGTAGCATTGAATATATTTCTTCAGTAACATAAGGCATAAATGGATGTAACATTTTTACTATATCAGTAAGTACTCTAAGTAATACACTTTTTGTTGTATTATCATCATAGAACTTAGATAACTCAATGTATTTATCACAGAAGTAACTCCATGCAAATTCGTATATAGCGGATCCAGCTAAATTAAAGTCATATTTATCCATATACTTAGTAACATCTTTAATAGTATTATTAAGTTTATCAAGTATCCATTTATCTTCTACTTTTAAATTATCTAAAGTATAATCTTCTTTTTTAAATCCATCTAACTTCATTAATACAAATCTTGATGCATTCCATACTTTATTAATAAAGTTCCAAGTAGATTTAACTTTTTCTTCATCATATCTTAAATCCATTCCAGAAGCAGTACTAGTAGTTAAGAAAAATCTTAGTGAGTCAGCACCATATTCTTCAATAACATCCATAGGATCTATACCATTACCAAGACTCTTACTCATCTTTCTACCTTGTTTATCTCTGATAAGACCATGTATTAAACAGTCTTTAAATGGTCTCTTATGAAGAAATTCAAGTCCCTGGAAGGTCATTCTATTTACCCAGAATGGAATAATATCATATCCAGTAACTAGTACACTATTAGGATAATATCTTTTTAATAAGTCAGTATTATCGGGCCATCCAAGTGTACTAAAAGGCCATAATGCTGAAGAAAACCAAGTATCAAGTACATCAGGATCCTGTACCCAACCTTCTCCTTCAGGAGCATCCATGCCAACATATACTTCATCATCTTTATACCAAGCAGGAATTCTGTGTCCCCACCAAAGTTGTCTAGAAATACACCA
>OJAW01001772.1_pt1 | contig 11872 bp, 11 predicted proteins | sample 1589151 | NCBI WGS metagenome assembly OJAW01 (sample SAMN03283290) | human gut metagenome | biome: human-associated habitat; material: feces | host: Homo sapiens | place: Peru | collected 2012 | reverse complement strand
AAATTTGTTGCACAGGATTTGTTTTTCATTTTGTTGGTTCTTTCTTGTCACCCAATAAAATGATGCTTACGTTTGTGTTTTCGTGTACCTGCTGATAATCAAGTAGGTAACAAATAAGAATTGTGGTCTTGCTATGTACAACGCTGATACAACGCCGAAAGCCCCACGTATGATGTAAGTATGTAGTTAATCTCATATTAACAACGAACAACAAATATTGTTCGATACTAATACGGATTGTATACAAATACATCCCATGAGACGTTCTTTGTTGCTTTGTCTTTGACTTGTCGATGAATTTGCGAAGTTCTTCTATCGTCAAAACCAAAGCGTACAAAAACGCCTTTTACCATTATGTATGTCTGCCCAACCTCTGCCCGTTAAGGCTTTCGGTACAGGTATAGACATTGCAAATATAATAATTTTGTTGTTGAAACAATAAGCTACACATAATTTTTTGAAGTTATATCCCGTTTAACTTAATCAAATACAAAAGTATAGGGATACATGTGCATTCTGTTCTTGAATGTTTTGTATAAAATGCAGCCTCATATGACCTACTAAAGGAATGTGGGGGAAATGTGCGTTCATAAGGAAGTGCAAAAGGCAGGGATTCGGACGAATTGCTTTTTTAGTAAAGTATTGCTCTGATATTCGGTGGGAGTGAAGGCGATTGCAGGAGAAGTCTTGGGGAAAGTCGTTTTATTTTCCTTTTGTTCCGTATTTGTTGTCAAACAATTTGCGGTTTTTCTCGCCCCATTCTATCATTTCATCAAGTATCGGAAGCAAGGAATCCCCGAGTTTCGTAATGAAATACTCCGAGCGTGGCGACAATCCGGAAAAATTACGAACTGCAACGCAAATTTGAAGGTTGTGAAAGCCGACGTGTCGGATGTGAATGCTGTTGCAGCCGCATGCAAGGGAAACGATGTCGTAATAAGTGCTTACAATCCGGGTTGGACTAATCCGAATATCTATGAGGAAACGCTGAAAAACTATCCTCTGATTCTAAAAGCCGTGAAACAGGCAGGCATCAAACGCTTGCTGTGTGTTGGTGGTGCGGGCACATTGTTCTGCGCTCCCGGTTTGAGAGTTGTGGATTCGGGTGCAATTCCTGCAGAAATAATGGGCGGTGTGAAATCGTTGGGTGAGTTCTATCTCAACACTCTGTGCAATGAAAAGGAAACAGACTGGGTGTTCTTTTCGCCTGCCGGAACTCTCGAACCTGGGCAACGAACGGGAAAATTTCGCCTTGGAAAGGATGATTTGATTGTTGATGAAAACGGCAAGAGTCATATCTCTGTTGAAGATTACGCAGTTGCCATGGTCGACGAAATGGAACAGGAAAAACATCATCGCGAACGTTTCACCATAGGCTATTAGCAGAGGGCAATCATAAGGGAAGTTTTCTCTTTTGACTGTTAAGGGAAGTCCTGTGAGGGCTTTTGGAAAAATAAAAACTCCCTGTTGTTTCGTAGTGAAGCAACAGGGAGTTTTGCTTTGTACTCGAAGCGGGACTTGAACCCGCACAGCCATCACTGGCCAAGGGATTTTAAGTCCCTCGTGTCTACCGATTCCACCATTCGAGCCCGATAGCGTTGCAAAGGTAACAATTTCCCGCCGCCTTACAAAGGCTTCCGCAAAAATAAATCGTGCTATAGTCGTATTGACTAATGGTAATGATACAATTCCGTACAATGAATGCAACTCGAGTTCGTTATTTCTATATAAGTCAAACCATATAGAAGTATGAAGATTAAAACTTTTTTCAAGACTCTTTTTTGTGTTGGGTTGGTTTTGACTCTTGTTTTGTATCTTTTCCATTTATACGGCAACTATATAGAAAAAACTCAGAAGCCGGTTGCCGATTACACGCTCGACGGATATAGGGAAAAGATTAACTATAAGAGGTCGAATGTAATTCTTGTAACATATAAATCGAAACAATACGAATTGCATACGGGAGATAGGATATTTAACAAAATAAAGTCTGGAGATATTCCCCAATTATACTATTCTTCAAAAACTGATTATCTGTTTTTTGAAGGAGATTACCTTTCTGTAGGTTATGCTCAGGCCTCTTTGTTTTTCACTGTCTTCTTTACGGTTGCGGGTACTTTAATATGGAGAAAAGAGCTTGATGATGATATTCGCACAATGTAAAAGACACAGGGGGCAAACGGAACAATCTCATTCTTTTACGTCCTGTCCGGCAACTTGCTCACCAAGCAGACGGCTATAATTAATCCTAATGATTTTATGATATAAACAAAGAATTTTTTGAGTCTATAGAAAATCAGTAGAAGAAACAAGATGAAAAAGAAATATTATATTCTACAGAAAGAAACTTACAGCATATATCCCCAAGTTGACTGTTTGTCTGTATTACAGGCACAACAAATTAGTTCTTGGAAAATGTTTCAAGATGTAAAGCCTAAACTAAGTTTTCGTTTGAAAAATAAGGCGAAACTTACCGATGTGCTGAGTTCAACCGCAGGTCCGTTTACGGATTTTTTAGTCAACTCTAAAGTCAAGGAGATTTTTGACAGTTCGCATGTAATGCAGCATCAGTATTTTGAGACATCTGTAAAAACTGTCAATAAAGAATACGAGTATTATTGGTTACATTTATCACAGCCCAATCTTATAGATGCTTTAAGTTATGAAGAATCAGAATTCCGTCAAACCGAATGGGAATTTCTTAATAAAGGTTCGATAAACATAAAGTCGTATTCGCACTATACGGAACTAAAAGCCAAAGACAAAGAAGGGTCTTTTGGTGTGTCATTAGACAAAATAGCAATGACGGAAAAGTTTGACAGAACTTTGGATATGTTCTTTTTGCTTCCTTTCGATTTTAATATATATGTATCAGAGACTTTGAAAGATAAAATGGAAAGCTGCGGCATAAAAGGTATCTCGTTTCCAAGTTCTGTTATCTTTTAAGGTTAATTTATCATAAAAACATTCGTTCTGTCCGATAAAACGCTAATTTTGCAATGGTAAAGAACAGAATATAAAACGCCATTATTATGAAGGTAGTGAATTTTAGGAATGGTGCAGCGAAGTTGTTGCTCGTGGTGTGCTTTGTGATGTGTGCCGGCAGTGTTTTTGCCCAACACCGTTATTTTTGCGAATTGAAATCGGTGGAGAATAATGCGTCGTCTTCCATGTATGTTATCTTTGATTTCGGTACGCGCAGCTCTTACAACCTGTTGGGTGTGGACAACGACAAGACTGTGGTGGACGAGAAAGGCAAGGAGATTAATTTCAATGGCATTGTGGACGCTGCCGATTACATGGCAGACAGAGGTTGGTCCTTTGTTCAGGCTTATTCCACCGTTGACGACGACCGTCAGGTGGCTCGTTGGATTTTCACCAAGCAGGCTGCAAGTTTCGAGGAGGCTAAGGCGGGCATAATGACGAAATACGATTATAAGCAGATGAAGAAGAAATAAGGTCTTCTTTATTTAACAATTGAAACCATGGTGTGTGCGCGGAATTTCTTGAGATTTTCCGTTGCTTTTTCTCCACAAAAAATGATGTGTTTTCGGATGTGCGGAAAAACATAAGCCATGTTGTAAAAAATACAAGGCACTTATTTTAAAATAAGTGCCTTGTATTTTAAAATATATGCCTTGTATTTTTGCCGAAAAATGGTACTTGATTTTCAACGACTTACGAACGGTGATTTTTATGGGGTTTTGTGTGCTCCGAAACCGTGCTTTTTCTCCGTTTTTTGAAACATTTTTCGATTCTTCCCTATAAAAATGCGGAGAAGAATATATTGGTGAGGCTTGTTTGGGGGACGAGATGTTAATTTGTCGGGTTAAAGTGTTAATTTTGCACCTTTGAAAATCTACGTCATGGCAACAAGGGCTTACACCAAATATCAACTTTTGCTGTTTCTCGGCATTCTCAGCACTTTCGGACCTTTTGTGATGGACATGTATCTGTCGGCATTTCCGATGATGGCGGAGCATTTCGGCGTACCCTCGCCAATGGTCCAACTGAGTCTCACTTCGTGTACTTTCGGTTTGGGAGCGGGGCAGCTGGTGTTTGGTACATTGAGCGACAGATTGGGTAGGAAGATGCCTTTGCTGCTTTCGCTTGTCATGTTCATGCTTTCCACATTGGGCTGTGTCTTTTCGCCCACAATCATGGTGTTTGTGGCGTGTCGCTTTGTGCAGGGACTTTCGGCGAGCGGGGGTATTGTGCTTTCGCGGTCCATTGCCGCCGATTTGTATGGCGGCAGAACGCTTGCCAACATGCTTGCCATAGTGGGCACGATTAATGGTGTGGCAACCGTAGCCTCTCCCGTGTGTGGCGGAATAATGACCGAGGATGCGGGGTGGAGAGGAATTTTCTGGTTTCTATTTGCTTTCGGGTTTGTGCTTACTGTTTGCACACTGAAGTTTAGCGAAACGCTGCCGAAAGAGCGGCGGCAAAATCTTGCGTTGCGCGATGTGGTGGGCAGATACGTCAAGGTCATCAGAAACCGGTCTTATATAGGGAGCGTGGCGCAGTATGTGCTGGCTTTGGTGCTTCTGTTCGTAAATCTTTCGTCTGCGCCGTTCATTGTTCAGCTCCATTATCATCTTTCACCCGCAGCATTCAGTTTGGTGTTTGCAGTAAATGCCGTGGCATTGGCTGTGTCTGCGGGAATGACTGCCAAGTTTCGCACAATGACCGGTGCATTGGGGCTTGCGTCAAAGGGGGCTTTGATGTTCTCGGTTCTGCTTGTGGCGGCGTTTGTGGTGGGCTGCGGTTTCTGGGTTTACGAATGTCTGATTTTCTGTATATATCTCATGATAGGCATATCCATTACGTCGTCTAACGTACTTGCCATGGACAGCGAAAGAGGCTATGCCGGCATTGCCTCAGCCATTCTTGGCGGAATGGCATACGTTGTGGGCGGAGTGGTAGCCCCGTTCGTGGGAATGGGAGGGGACATAATGATGAACACGGCTTTGCTGTTCACCGGGGTATCGCTTTGCTCGTATGTTCTGTGGCGGTTCACACTGCCGCGCTAAGGGAATGTAAAAGAGTGGGGACGGGCTTGCAAAAGCCTCAGAGAGCAAACATTGTGTGGAGTAAATGTTTGCCTGTTGCCGTTTTGAAAACGTTGCTTTCGAATGTCTTTACGGCGTTTTCATGCAAATGGTCTTCAAAAGCGTTTACAAGGAAATCGGCTTCGAGAAGAATCTGCCAATCAATGCCTTGTACGTTTTCGTAAGTGTGGTGGTGGGCTATAAGAAAACAAACCCTTTCGGTTTGTTCCGGCGTATATCCGCCGAGTTTTTCCATGAGTTTCCTTGCTTCGGGCGGTCCTTCAATCTCCTGATGCTTGCCGCTGCAATCGCCGTACTTCTTTTCGCAAACGTGAATGCCTATGTCGTGGAGAATAGCCGCTGTTTCGAGAATGAAGAGCGTTTTCGCGTCCACGTTTTCAGACACGGCAATCGCGGCTGCAAAATCATGCACTTTTATAAAGTGCTGTATGCGGGCGGTGTCGCCTGCATCGTATTCCGTCATGGCGGAAATCAATTTTGCATGCCTTATGTCCATAATCCTGTGCTTTTATACTGCAAAGAAGTGGCGGCTTGCGCGTAGCAGGTGGCGCACCGTGGAGATAAGCTCCTGTGTTTCCTGAAGAGTGTTGAGGTAAAGAATTTCTATACGCAGGTTGCCCTCTTCCGACTGCATTCTGATCATCTGGCGGTCGCGAAGCGCAGAAAGCGTGTGGCGTGCCTCGTTGGCTTTGACCATAAACAGGTCGGCTTTTTCGAAGTCGCGGTTGTATATCATGCGGCGCGCTTCGTCAATAGTCTCGAGTGCCACGTTTTCTACCGGTTCGAATTCGTCAATCAAGGCTTGCGGCAGCGGCGTGAAGTTGTTGTCGATATGTTCGAGACAGGGATCGGAAATACGTTTCAGGCAGTAAATGATTTGCGAAATGCTGTTGCTCCCGAGGTGGAACCATGTGTTCTTTTCCACAGCCGTCAGGTAGTCTATCTTTCGCATTCCTATAAGTTCTTTTCGCCTCATCTTTTTCCAAAGGCTCTTTTCCTGGTCAAGATCGTTTGCTGCGCGGTGCAGAGTCTTGTAATCGTTGTTCTTCAAACCGTTTATGATTTGCAGATAGTTGTTTCGCGCAAAGTCGAGAACCTCAACCTGATTGGTTTTGATGTGTTCTCCGAGTAGCTCTCTTATTTCGTCTTTGTCCGTAGCCTTGATAAGTTTGCGGAACACCTGATCTTTATTCTCGTTAGCCTCGCGCTTTTTGAAAACTCTGTTGTTGCGTATGATAATAAGTACTACGAGGGCTATGGCAATGACCATTGCCACGGGACCAACATAGAACATGAACAGCGACATGCAGAAGCAAAGAATGAATGCTGCCCCTGCCGTGATAAACCAACCGCCAATGACAGAAATCACACCGGTTATTCTGTAAACTGCAGTGTCTCTTCCCCATGCGCGGTCGGCTAAAGAACTACCCATAGCCACCATAAACGCAACGTAAGTGGTTGAGAGCGGAAGTTGGAGCGATGTGCCGATGATTATGAGCAATCCTGCAAGCACAAGATTCACTGCCGCCCTGACCATGTCGAACGCCGCTCCGTCGGGAAGCACTGCGTCGTCGCTATCGAAGCGTTGGTTAACCCAGTTCTTTATCTTGTCGGGAACCCAACTGCTTACGGTGTTGGAAAAGTTCATTGCGCTGCGCACTGTGGAGCGTGCAATTTTTGACGAACTGAATATTTCTTCGCCTGCATCCTGACGCGACAGGCTGACGGAGGTATTTATTACCTTGCGTGCCTTTTTGGATGTGATTAATGCGAATACCATTATCGCGCCTGCGGCAATAAGGAAATAAATAGGCGTATGCGCCGTTTCGTGCAACCTGCTTACGCAGAATTGCGACGGGTCTCCCGCGCCGGCTTCGGTGTAATACTGATAAGAAGACAGGGCCGCGAGCGGAACTCCTATGAAATTTACGAGGTCATTGCCTGCAAATGCCATGGCAAGGGCGAAAGTTCCGAAAAGAACTATAACACGGAAAATATTAATCTTGAAAGCATCAAGAATCTGTGATATAATGGTAAACGCTATGAGGCATCCCCACAGAATAGTGCCCTTGTGCGTCTCGATAATGTCTCGTACCTCGGGAGTCATGAAGGATGATTTTCCGAATCCTGCAACAAGAAGGAAATACATAATGGCTGTAATGGAAATTCCACCGAATATGCCGACCGCCCAACGGCTTTTCTGACGATATTTGAACGTGAAAATCGTTCGCGTGAGCCACATGACCACAAGTCCGAACACGAAAGCAATAGCAACAGAAAGAAAGATGCCTAGAATAATGGACAACGCCTTGTCGGTGTTTATCAGGTTTGCGTAACTAAGCGCCGGGTCGTGCATTATCTTTACTATAGCCAATGCCGTGCTGCCTCCGAGAAGTTCGAAAACCATTGAAACCGTTGACGAAGTGGGCATGCCGAGCGTGTTAAAGATGTCCAGCAAAATTACATCGCTTACCCCTACGGCAAGAAATATGCAAATCACTTCGTTAAAGTAATAGTAGTCCGGGTTAAGTATTCCGTGCCGCGCAATGTCCATCATACCGTTTGATGTAATTGCTCCGGTGAAAATACCAACAGCCGCCACGGCAAAAACCAAAGGAAGCTTTGATGCTTTTGAACCTACGGCTGCGCTGAGAAAGTTACCTGCGTCGGTTGAAACGCCTGCCGTGAGGTCGTAACACGCCAACGAAAAAATAAAAATTATTACGCCAAAATATAGATATTCCATTGAGGAAGGTCTGGGATTTATGGACGCAAAGTTAAAAAAAACCTTTATAAAAACAATGCTTACTAAGCGTTAAATCACGACTAACTGCCCTGCCCCGAAATAAAACGTTATATTTGCAATGTCTTATTGTGGGTAATCGAAGTGAATAGCTGTAAAAATATGAACCGATTTTTGGAAATGAGTTTGGAATATGCTTCGCAACGTTCCTATTTGGATGATTTGTTTAGTGTGTATCCGACCATACCGAACGGGATACGCGAAATAAATAAATCGATATGGGAGAAAGTAGAAAGCGCATACAACGCCAAAGACAGCTTTGCGCTTGTAAACGCAATGTTGGAATTGGATTTGTTTCCCATAAAAGATAGCTATGTTGCGTATATGAAGAGGGATAAAAGCTCTGTGAAAAGAAATCCGAGGACTGTAAACCGTATTGCGAACCAAATAATGCAGATGGACTTGGGCGAATTGTATATGAAATGCTCACAGCCGAAAGAAACAAACCGACAGGTTGGTCCGATGTTCAAGAAATGGGTGGAAACAGGGGTTCTTGGCTTTCCTTTGAAAGGAGTAGATGCATTTGCAAACAACAATGAAGACGCTATAATGGTGGCTTCGGATGCAGAGATGAAGCTGTTTGCAGAAAAGAGCCTTGGTTACAATCGCAACAAAGGACTTGACTTCCTCGCTCGTATAAATGGTAAGTACGTGATAGGAGAGGCTAAGTTCCTAACGGATTTCGGCGGACATCAGGATGCTCAGTTTGATGATGCCATGGGAACATTGAATTGCGAGGTCAATGCTGTGAAAGTTGCGATACTTGATGGCGTTCCTTATATAAAGAGTCGAAACAAAATGCACAAGATGATTACCGGTAAATATAAAGATTTGAATATAATGAGTGCCTTGGTGCTGCCAACGTTTCTAAATACTCTCTGAAGCAATGAATTTTCTGATAAAGGGCGACAATATTGATGTGCTGAAATATTTGGCAGAAGAGCGTGGCTTTGCGGGAAAGATAGATTTGATATACACCGACCCGCCGTTTGCCACGAATTGTAGTTTTACTATAACCGATGGCAGGGCTGCAACGATAAGTAATTCGTCAAAAGGAAGCGTTGCTTATTCCGACAGATTGCTCGGCTTGGAGTTTGTGGAGTATATACGCCGTCGTGTGATACTTATGCGTGAACTTCTTTCCGACAAGGGGTCGATTTATCTTCATACGGATTACAAGATAGGGCATTATTTGAAAGTGATGATGGACGAAGTTTTCGGTATGGAGAATTTCAGAAACGACATAACAAGGGTAAAGTGTAATCCGAAGAACTTTAATCGTATTGGTTTCGGAAATGAAAAGGACATGATATTGTTTTATACAAAATCATCCGGTCCCATTTGGCATGAACCCAGAGAACCGTATTCGGAAAAGGACATAGAAATGTTGTTCAGAAAGACTGATAAAAACGGAAGACGGTACACCACCGTTCCCATTCATGCTCCCGGCGAGGCGCAAAAGCCCAAAATGTTCAAAGGGATGCTTCCGCCTTCGGGCAGACATTGGAGAACGGATGTGGAAACGCTTGAACAGTGGGACAGAGAGGGACTTATAGAATGGTCATCCAAAGGAAATCCGCGAAAGATTGTATATGCCGACGCGCGCGACGGTAAAAGGGTTCAGGATATATGGAGCAAATACAAAGATCCCCAATATCCCGTGTATCCTACAGAGAAAAACGAGGGTTTTATCGACCTTATTGTCAAAACTTCTTCGAATCCTGGAAGCATAGTGCTGGATCCTTTTTGCGGTTCTGGAACAACGCTTGAAGTGGCAGAGAATAACGGACGAAGTTGGATAGGCATTGACAAATCGGAATTGGCTATAGACGTAACCAAAAAGCGTATGCGAATGAACGAAGGCGGCTTGTTTGAAAGTGAGTCGGCGTTCGTTGATTTCTCAAAGGGGGAATCTATCGTTTAGTCGGCATTGGTTTGGGAATGATATAAACACGTCTCTCCCCTTTTGCCTTGTGTGGCGAAAGGGGAGAGACGTGTTTTGTGGCGTGTGGCTTTTATGCGCAGAAGAACAGTATTAGTATCTGCGCGGTTAGGATTCTCAGGAACATCGTAAGGGGATACACGGTGGAGTATCCTATTGCCGGGGCATCGTTTCCTGCACTTGCGTTTGCAAATGCGAGAGCGGGTGGGTCGGTTGTGGCACCTGATATTACGCCTGCCAGTACAAAGTAGTTTATTTTGTATTTTATTCTTGCTATCAAGCCTATTATTAATATGGGAACCACTGTTATCAGGAATCCTGTCCATACATATTTCACTCCGTCGCCGGCTACTACGGTTTGCCAGAATCCTGCGCCGGATTTTATGCCTACTGCTGCGAGGAAGAGCACGAGTCCCACTTCGCGCAAGAATAAGTTTGCACTTGTTGTGGTATATGATACGATGTGCACCTTATATCCCATGCTTCCGATGAGTATTGCCACGATGAGAGGTCCGCCGGCGAGACCGAGACGTACCGGAGCGGGCATGCCGGGAAGGGCTATGGGCAGACTGCCGAGCACCACGCCGAGGAGTATTCCTATGAAGAGCGCACCTACATTGGGATGGTCGAGACGTTTCACCGAGTTACCCAAACGGTCGGATACCTGGCGCACCGCGTCTTGGGGACCGACAACGTTTACACGGTCGCCGATTTGCAGGCGAAGACCGTTGTTGGCAAAAAACTCGAGACCGGAACGTGTTATACGGGTTATGTTCACACCGAAGAGCATGTTGAAGTTGAGCTGTCCGAGAGTTTTGCCGTTAACCTCGTTGCGGGTTACAACTATTCTGCGCGAAATCACGGGTTCGTCCTTCGGTTCCCAGTCCACTTCCACTTCGTGTCCTATGAATGCCTCAATGGCTTCCACGTCTTCTTCGGCGCACACAATGTTCAGCTTGTCGCCGTCTTGAAGCACTATGTTGCGGTCGGGAATTATGAATTCGTTGCCACGGAGTATGGTGGTGCAAACGAGGTTACGCCCCAAGAAGTCGCGCACTTTCTCCATGTTTTTGCCCACGAGCGCGTGGTTGGTTACAAGGAGCGACATCGAGTGCGGCTTTGTGTTTGTGTTGTCGTTGTTCTCGTGTTCGAAGTTTTCGTTCTCCTTTTTCAGATTCACGTGGCATATATATCTTATCACCACAGTGGCACCTATTATGCCGAGTACGCCGAGCGGGTAAGCACAGGCGTATCCGTTGGCAATTTGCGGTATATTGCCGTGAAAAGAGGTTGAGAGAGCTTCGTTGGCAGCACCGAGACCGGGGGTATTGGTTACCGCTCCGAACAGCACACCTACCATCATGGGCAGATTGTTGGGGTCGTGAATGTCGAAACAAAGGTAGTAGAGAGCCAGCATTACGGCTACGTTCAGAACCACAAGCCCTATTGCGAGCATGTTAAGGGTAAGTCCGCCTTTCTTAAAGCTTTCAAAGAACGAAGGTCCCACTTGCAGCCCCACGCAATATACAAAGAGCATGAGACCGAAGTTTTGCATGAAGTCGAGTACTTCCACGGGGCAGGCGTATGCGCTTTCGGGCACACAGGTTTTGTATATGTGCCCCACGAGTATTCCCGAGAACAGCACAAATGCCACGCCGAGCGATATTCCTCCCACCTTGATTTTTCCGAGCATCACTCCCGCTGCTATCACAATGGCGAAAACTATCACTATGTGCGCCACGGAACTTGTGTCGGAAAACAAGTTATAAAACCATTCCATTTTTCAGATTATTTATTCTTTTTTTATTTTAGACGTGCAAAGTTACGCAAAATAGGTCAACCGCAGTCCGTGGCGAATAACCTTTTTATAAATATTCCTCTTTGGAATGTGCAAACAACGGTGTGCGGAGGATGAACGGGCGCGAATTGTCATCTGCCGCATGAAAACCGTAAATGAAAACGAAAAAAGGGTGGAAATTCGGTTTGTTTGCCTATGTGCAAAAAAACATAAGGCATGTTGTAAAAAATACAAGGCACTTATTTTAAAATAAGTGC
>OJAW01001763.1_pt1 | contig 11911 bp, 16 predicted proteins | sample 1589151 | NCBI WGS metagenome assembly OJAW01 (sample SAMN03283290) | human gut metagenome | biome: human-associated habitat; material: feces | host: Homo sapiens | place: Peru | collected 2012 | reverse complement strand
TATGTAAAAAAAATAATAATTATATAAAAAGTATGTTATAATTAAGATGAATTAAGTAGAAAAAACGAAAAAGTATAGTAAAATTTGAATACAATTAAATTAATTAGATTTTATAAAGGAATAGATGGTCTTAAAACAGGTTATACTGATAATGCTGGATATTGTTTGACAGCTACTATGAATAAAAATAATATGAGACTTATTAGTGTAGTTATGGGAAGTGATACTAAAGATAATAGAAGTAGTGATACCATTGGAATGCTTGAATATGGTTATAGTATGTATGGAAGTAATACTGTAATAAAAAAAGATGAATTTAATGGAACATTGCATATTGAAAATGCTAAAGTTAGAGATATAAAATATTATTTAGATACTGATATTAATTTAATAGTTGATAAAAATGTTAGAGATGTAAATTATAAAACAGACATTGAATTATTTAAGGTTAAAGCTCCTTTAAAAAAGAATAGTAAAGTTGGTGTTTTAAAATTATATTATGATAATAAAACTTATTCATATGATTTAGTAGTTCATGAAGATATAGAAAAAGCTAGTTATTTCAAAGTTTTTAGTAATCTATTAAAAGATGTGTTTAGTGGTGATAGGGCAAGATCAAGAGCAAATTAAATAACAATTTGCTTTTTATATGTTATAATATGCTTATAAAGTGCAAATGGAGTTAATATGAAAGAAATAATATATAATTATGATAATTTAACTGAAGAAGAAATAACTGAATTAGTTATTAGAATGAAAGCTTTAATTATTCAAGGTGATAAGTTATTAATAGGTGATGAGTCTGGATGTTTTCAATTTATTGGAGGACATTTAGAAGGAAATGAATCATTTAATGATTGTTTAAAAAGAGAAGTTAGAGAAGAAACCGGTATTGAATTAGATGATTCTGAAATTAAAAGACCATTCATGAAAGTATCATATTTAAATAGAGATTGGCCAGAAAAAGGTAAGAATAGAAAATGTGAGATATACTATTATGTTATTGAAACATTAAAAGAAGTAAATTTAAAAAATACTAATTATACTCAAAATGAAATTGATAAAGGTTATTCTATTAAATCATTTAAATTGAATGAAGCTATTTCTAAAATAGAAGAGAATATACCAAATCATGAAAAGAATAAATTAATTTCTTTAGATATGATTGAAGCAATAAAAGAATATTTAAAACAATGTGAGTGAGGTATAAAATGAAAACAAAATTAATATATTTTGTTCATGGAACTACATATGATAATGCTAGTAAAAAGTGTTCTGGTTGGAAACAAGTTGAACTTAATGATTTAGGAAGGGAACAAGCTCTAAATCTAGGAAAAGTAAATAAAGATATAAATTTTGATGTAATATTTACTTCTGATTTAGTTAGGGCTATAGAAAGCGCTAATATTGCTTTTCCAAATGTATTAAAAATTCAAGATAAAAGATTAAGAGAATGTAATTATGGTGATTTAGATGGTGAAGATAAACATCTTATAGTCTATGAAGAACATATAGATGAAAGATTGGAAACCTGGATGGGAATATGATATAGATTAAAATTACTGGAGAAGTATTATGACAATAATTGATAAATTAAAAAATAAAGAAAATAAAAAAGATGAAAATGTAAAACGTGAACCTGTTGGATTTAATGCAATATTAGAAGAATGTAAAAACGCTTATCCTGATCAATTGTATCCAATTCATTATGGTCCGATGATAAGTTGGGAAGCAGGAGGAAAGTTTCCACTTAGAGAAGTAAATGTATATGAGACAGATGAATATTATCATTTTGTTTCTTTTGGATTAAGTGATTTATTTGAGAAAACTAGTGATGATGAATATAGTGGTTATGGAATGGAATTTACTTTTAAATTAAAAAAAGATAAATATGAAGATCTTGAAGCTGAAATAAGATGTGTATGTAATATATTACAGCAAGTTGCTAGAATTACATTTACTAAAGATGAAATATTTGATATATATGAGTATATATACACTGGTCAAACAGATGGAATAGATGCTTATAGGAAATCTAAATTAACTGGTTTAATAACTATTCCTGATACTACATTTGTTAGTTTAGATACACCGAATGGAAGAGTAGATTTTGTTGAATTTATTGGTGTAACTAATGATGAACTTTTAGCTTTAGAAAATAAAAAAACTACAGTTGCTAATCTATATAAAAAGATAGGTAGTGATATAACTGATTATAATAGAAAGTCTGTTTTTTAAGCAATTATTTAATTGCTTTTTTTGTCACTTTGATGTCACTTATATAGTCATATAATTATAACAGATGAAAGGGAAGTGTTTCTATGGAAATTTTAAGAGTAGAAAATTTAACAAAAGTTTATGGAAAAGATAGTACTAAAGTAGTTGCTTTAGATAATGTATCTTTTAGTGTTAAGAAAGGTGAATTTGTGGCTATAGTTGGTGCTTCAGGTAGTGGTAAAAGTACATTACTGCATTTAATAGGTGGAGTAGATAGACCTACTAGTGGAAAAGTTTATATTAATGATAAAGATATTTTTAGTATGAATGATGATAAACTTGCTATATTTAGAAGAAGACAAATTGGATTAATATATCAATTTTATAATTTAATACCTATATTAGATGTTGAAGAAAATATATCTTTACCTTTAGAACTTGATGGAAGAAGTGTAAATAGAATAGATTTAAATGAAATGTTAATTCTTTTAGGATTAGAAAGAAGACGTCATCATTTACCAAGTCAATTATCAGGTGGACAACAACAAAGAACTTCTATAGGTCGTGCTTTAATAACAAAGCCATCTATAATTTTAGCTGATGAACCTACAGGAAATTTAGATTCTAAGGCTAGTGAAGAAATTGTAGAATTACTTAGAAAATCTAATAAAGAATTAAATCAAACAATTATTATGATTACTCATAATTTAGAATTAGCTGAGATAGCTGATAGAATAATTAAAATTGAAGATGGAAAAATTGTTAAGGAGGCATAATTATGAAACTCTTAAACAAATTAACATATAAAAATTTAATTTTAAATAAAAAAAGAAGTATTGTCACAATAATTGGAATAATACTTAGTGTCGCGTTAATTACAGCGGTTTCTTCTATGGTATCTAGTTTTAGAGAAACTATGATTAATTATGAAAAAACTAGAGAAGGAGATTATCATATAAGACTTGATAAAGTTCCAGTTGAAGATTTAAAATATCTTGATAATAATAGAAATATTGAATCATATTATGTTACGAGTGGTATTGGATATGCAAAACTTAATGGTGTTAAAAATGAATATAAACCTTATGCATATGTAATGGAAATGAATATGACTGCTTTTCAAAATACTAGACTTCAATTAGTGAGTGGTGAATTTCCAAAAAGTGATAGTGAAATAGTTATTCCAAGACATTTAAAAACTAATGGAAGAGTTAATTTTGAAATAGGTGATACGATTACATTAGAAATTGGTGATAGAGTAAGTGAAGGATATGCTTTAAATCAAAGCAATCCATTTAGTAAAGAAACTCCAGAAGAAATAATTAATACAAAATCAAAAACTTATAAAATAGTTGGTATTGTTGAAAGACCAAGTTTTGAATATTATACTGCTCCTGGATATACTTTTGTGACATTTAAATCTAAAAATGATAATGATGGTTTTTATGATGTGTATGTTAAATATACAAAAGATGCATTAAAAGATTATAAAAGTGTTACTTCTAATTTAGTAGGTGATATTGATAATCCTAAATATGAATTTGTACTTAATGAACATTTAATTCAACTTGAAACTATGTCTTTTAGTGATGATTCTATGAGAGTTATTATTAATTTAGCAATTATAGTTATAGCTATTATAATTTTTACTTCTGTTTTTTGTATAAAAAATAGTTTTAATATTTCAATAACTGAGAAAATTAAACAATATGGTATGCTTGCTAGTGTAGGAGCAACGAGTAAACAAATTAAAAGAAATGTTTATTATGAAGCTTTCTTGTTATCTATAATTGGTATTCCTCTTGGAATATTTTGTGGGTTATTTGCTTCATTTGTTCTTATTAAAATAGTTAATGCTTTACTTGGTGACTCTATGGTAGTTGAAGGATTTTTAGTATATAAAGTATCTATTTTAGCTATAGTTCTTTCTATAGTATTAAGTGTTGTAACAATATTCTTATCTTCTAGAAAAGCTGCCAAAATAGCTTCTAAAACATCTCCAATTACTGCTATTAGAAATAGTGGCTCTATTAAAATAAATCCTAAAAAGTTAAAAACTTCAAAACTTATTAAGAAGTTATTTGGAATAGGTGGAGTAATATCTTATAAAAATATAAAAAGAAATAAGAAGAAATATAGAACTACTGTTATATCAATTGTGATATGTGTTTCTGTATATGTAGCTTTATCATATTTTATTAATACTGCGTTTACTTTAGTTAAAATGGAATTTGGTGAATATAATTATAATATAAGTGTAAATGTTTATCAAAATGATGAAGAAAAAAATTATAATTATTTAAAAGATATTACTAGTTTGGATGGTATAAAAGATTATTCTATTGTTAGAAATACTATGATAGAAACTAATTTAAAATATACTAATGATGCTGTTAAATATAATAGTTATGATAGTAATATTGTTAATGATAAAATATTGATTACATTAAGTTTTGGAAAAGAAGAATATAAAAGATATATAAAAGAATTAAACCTTAATTATGATGATGTTAAAGATAAAGCAATATTAGTTAATAATGATATAGCTCAATTTATAGAAAATGATAAAACTAAAAAAGTAGTGTATCAAATTCTTGATATTAAGAGTGGAGACTTTATTAAAGGTAAAACTGTAATTGATGAAGATGAAAGTGATGTAAATATAGAAATCGCTAAAATTACTGATATTAGACCAATGGCGTATGAAAATTTTTATGGTGAACCAATATTAGTGATTAGTGATGAATTAATGGATACTTTACCTAAGAGAAGTGGTATGACAGCATTTATTAATTGTGATAATCCTGATTTATTACAAGATGAAATAGATAAAATACTTGTTGATGTTGATGAATATAATATGGTTAATATTGATAAAAATGTTAAATCTATGAATGATTTGTATTTAATTATTGCTATATTCTTATATGGATTTATTATTGTTATTGCTTTGATTGGTGTTACTAATATATTTAATACTATTACTACTAATATTGAGCTTAGAAAAGGTGAGTTTGCTATGCTTAAGAGTGTAGGTATGACTAATCATGAATTTAATAGAATGATATTCTTAGAAAGTTTCTTCTATTGTATTAAATCATTACTTATTGGATTACCTATTGGAATTATTATTTCTTATACTATATATAATGTTTTAATAGGTCAAATGGAATTAAAATATGTTCTACCATATAAAGGAATAATTATTAGTATATGTGTTGTATTTGTACTTATATTTACATTAATGAAATATTCTGTTAATAAAACTAAATCTAATAATATAATAGAGACTATAAGAAATGAAAATATTTAATAAGAGACTAGTTTAGTCTCTTATTTATTGTTATAATGTGTTTAAAGGAGTGAGGTAACATGAAAATATTATTGATTGAAGATAATCAAAGTATTTGTAAAGGACTAGAGTATGCTTTTAAAAGTAATGGGTATGAATGTGAAATAGCTAATTCTATTAGCTCTAGTAAATATATTATCAGTAATTATAATCCACAATTAATAGTGTTAGATGTTAGTTTACCTGATGGGAATGGATTTGATTTATATATAGATACAATTAAAAAATTAAATATTCCAACTATATTTTTAACAGCAAGAGATAATGAAGATGATGTTGTTAAAGGACTTGAAATAGGCGCTAATGATTATATAACTAAACCATTTTCTACAAGAGAATTATTGGTTAGAATAAATAAAATATTATCTAAAGATAAAAGAATTATAGAAGTTAAAAATATTAAATTTGATATGGACAAAATGCAAGTATATAAAGATGATAAAATTGTTAATATGACTTCTTTAGAACTTAAAATATTATATTTATTATTTTCTAATTTGAATAAAGCAGTAACTAGAAATTATTTAATTGAATATATTTATAATTTAACTGGTAATGATGTTAATGATAATACAATAACAGTTTATTTAAAAAGAATAAGAGAGAAGATAGGTAATGATATAATAGTTACTATTAAAGGAATAGGATATAGAATAGAAAATGAAAAAAAGTAAAATTATAATAATTAGTTATATATTAGTAGTAATATGTTTTATGATTGTATTTAATGCTTTTTATATTTCTTTAAATAATAAAAATAGAATGAAATATAATATTACTTTAAATAATATTTTATATGAAGTTAGTCTTAAATATCCTTTAGTTAATAGTGAAGATATTATTGAAATATTAGATGGTAAAACTAGTGATGTAAATGTATTAAAGGATTATGGAATAGATATTGATAAAGATTATTTAATATTAAATAGTAAGAAAGACTATATGAATGGATTAATAATTAATAATATTTTTATGATTGTTTTTATAATTTTATTGACTTTAATATCTTTTATAAGTAAGAAAAATCAAAGTAAAAAAATAAAAGAAATTACTAGTTTGATAGAACAAATTAATAGAAAGAATTATATGATAGATATTGATAATAATACTGAAGATGATTTATCAATATTAAAAAATGAAATATATAAAACAACTGTTATGTTAAAAGAAGAAGCATATAATTCTAATAATGATAAAAATAATATAAAAAAATCAATTGAAGATATATCACATCAATTAAAAACGCCACTTACTTCTATAAGTGTAATGCTTGATAATATAATAGATGATCCTGATATGGAAGATAGCGTTAGAAATGATTTTATAAATGATATAAATAGAGAAATAAATAATATAAATTTTTTGATTAAATCTTTACTTAAATTATCTAGATTTGATGTTAATGCTGTTAAATATAATAGTCAAAATAATAGTGTTAAATCTATCATGGATAAAGTAATGAATAATGTATCAACATTAAGTGATTTAAAAAATATTAAGATTGATTTAAATATTAAAAATGACTTTAATATTTATTGTGACTTTAATTGGCAAGTAGAAGCTATTACTAATATAGTTAAGAATAGTATAGAACATTCATTTAAAGATAAAGATATTATAATAAATGTTGTAGATGAAAAATTATATTCTAAAATAGAAATAATAAATTATGGAATTGGAATAAATTCTAAAGATATAAAACATATATTTGATAGATTTTATAAAGGAGATAATTCTTTAGAAGATAGTTTTGGAATAGGATTATCTTTATCAAAAACAATTATAGAAAAGAATAATGGTAAAATAAGTGTAAGTTCTAAAGAAAATGATAAAACTATTTTTACTATTAAATATTATAAGGAGTAGATATGAGAGTTTGTATTTTTAATCCAGTTATAGAGAAAGGAAATTGTATTTTAAGATCATTAACAAAAATACTTGAAAAAGATTATTTTGAAGTTAAAAATGAATTAAATAATTTAACTAAGAAATTAAATTGTGAAGATTATAGAGATGAAAAAGTATTTTTAAAATATTTAGATGATAGTGGTTTCATAAAAGTTGATTCTTATAAAGGTGTAAGCGTTAGAGATTTAAAATTAGATAGTGGAAAATATGTAGTTATTTGTGGTAAAGATGATTATTATCATATGTTTAGTGTAGTTGATGGTATCATTTATGATAAAGATGAAAGTTGTTATGAACTTAAAGTTATTGATGTTTATAAATTGGAGAAATAATGGAAGAGTATGAATATAGTTTTAAAGTTAAATCTTTAGAACCAGTTTTTATGTATTTAAAAGAAAATAATTATAAAGAAATTTTTAATAAAAAACAAAATAGAATTGTATATGAGAATATTAAAAATAGAAATATAATATCAAGAATTACTTTTAATGATGAAGATTATTTATTTGATTTTAAAAATAAAAGTTATGAAACAGAAACTTTGAAAATATCAAAAGAATCTTTACCATTAAAAATAAAAAAAGAAGATATTGAAAATGTTAAATCTATTTTAGATGTTTTAGGATTTGAACAAACTTCTAATATTGTAAGAACAAGATTTGTATTTGTTAAAGATGAAGTTAAATTTGAAATAGATGATTATATTAAACCTAAAATGCTTGTAGTAGCAGTTGAGGGAAAACGTGATAAAGTAGATAAAGTGTATAATGAAGTAAAAAATATGTTTGATATTGTTAATTAAGATATTTAATTATATCTTTTTTTAATGTAATGTATTAAAATATTAAATATGAAAAAAAGAATTATTAAAATTATATTAGTTGCAGTTTGGATGTTAATAATATTTTTATTTTCTAATCAAGATGCTAGTAAATCTAGTAATTTAAGTGATAGTTTTATTTATAAAATTGTATCTGTTTTTAGAAGTAAAGATATTAGTGATGAAAAAATGGAATTGATTATTTCTAATAATACATTTATTGTTAGAAAAGCTGCTCATTTTTTTGTATATTTTGTACTTGGAATATTAGTATATTTATTGCTTAAAGAATTTAAAGTTAATAATATAGTTATTTATTCTTTATTGATATGTTATTTATATGCGGTAAGTGATGAATTTCATCAATTTTTTATACCAGGTAGAAGTATGGAATTTAGAGATACTATAATAGATGGTTGTGGTTCTTTTATAGGCATATGTTTTAGTAGAATATTAAATAAAAAGATGATAAAATAATTATTAAAGAGAGGTTATATTATGGGACTATTTAGTAAATTAAAAAGCGTTTTTAGTAAACAAGAAGAAGTAAAAGAAAGTTTAGATAATAATGAAATTAAAGTTACTAAAGAACAAAAAGAAGAATTGAAAGAAACAGAGAAATATGTAGATGGGTTATCTAAATCTAGAGATAATTTTGTAAATAAATTAAGTATTTTAGGAATTAAATATACTAAAATAAGTGAAGATTTTTATGATGAATTAGAAGAAATATTAATTACTGCTGATATTGGTGTTAATACAGTAATGGATTTTGTTAATAGACTTAGAAAACGTGTTAAAGAAGAACATATTGAAGATTTTGAATATTTAAAAGAAGTTATTGTTGATGAATTATTTATGATTTATGTAGGTAATGATATATTATCTTCTAAGTTAAATATTAAAAATGATGAATTAAATGTTATATTATTTGTTGGTGTTAATGGTGTTGGTAAAACTACAAGTATTGCTAAGATTGCTAATAAATTAAAAAAAGATGGAAAGAAAGTTTTGTTAATAGCTGGAGATACATTTAGAGCAGGAGCAGTTAATCAATTAGAAGAATGGGCATCAAGACTTAATGTTGGTTTTTATGGTGATGATAGAACAGATCCATCTGCGGTTATATATGATGGATTAAATAAAGCAAAAGAAGAAAACTATGATGTTGTTCTTGTTGATACTGCTGGAAGACTTCAAAATAAATCTAATTTAATGAAAGAATTAGAAAAAATGAATAGAGTTATTGGAGAAATAGTTCCAGGTAATCCAGTTGAAACATTATTAGTAATAGATGCAACTACAGGACAAAATGGAATTAGTCAAGCTAAAAGTTTTAAAGAAATAACTAATATTACTGGAATAGTATTAACTAAATTAGATGGTACTGCTAAAGGTGGAATAGTACTTGCTATAAAAGAACTTGTAGATATTCCTGTTAAATTTGTAGGACTTGGTGAAAAAGAAGATGATATGATACCATTTGATATAGAAAAATATATTTATGGATTATTTAAGGAGTTCTAATGGAAGAAAGAGAATATATAACAAGTTTATATGAGATATATAATAAACTTTTATCTCAAAGAGAAAGAGAATATTTCGAAAATTATTATTTTGAAGATTTGAATTTGAAAGAAATAGCTGATAATAATAATATTAGTAGAAGTTATGTTGGAAAATATATTAAGCAAATAGAAGATAAACTAATTGAATATGAAAAGTGTTTAAATATTTATGAAAAAAATAACAAGATTAGAGAAATTATTAAGTTTAGTGATTTAAAAGAAAGAATAGAAGAAATATTATAGATTATATGGTATAATTTATTTAGAAAAAGGTGAAGAGTATGAATAAACATGGTTGGGGACTTAGAGCAGAGCTTGCATTTATTTTATTGTGTGTTATTTGTTTAATTATATCTACAGTTGGCTTATATCAATTTGGATTATTAGGAGAAAATCCTAATGCACCAATGAATACTAATATGAAAACAAATTTTGATTATAGTGCACTTGAAAATAAATTATCTAATGCAGCAAGAAAATATGTTAAAGAGAAATATCCTTATGGAGTAAGTGATATATTAATAGTTAAAACATCAACATTATATAATAATGGCTATTTGTCTACTTTAACTGATAGTAGAGATAAGAAATGTGTAGGATATGCTAAAGTTTTACCAAATGATAATATAGTGTCATATATATCTTGCTCTAGATATAGAACTTCTGGGTATAGTGAAGATTATGAGTAAAAAGATAATGATTATACAAGGCAGTATAGTTGTATTATTTATATCTGCTTTATTATTTATTGGAAATAGTCTTAAAGATACAACATATTTGAGACTTGAAAGAGATTTGAAGAGTGCTACTAAGAGATATGTTAGAGATTATAATATTAAACCTAAAATAAGTGATTCAGTAATTATTACTGTAGATGATTTATTAAAAGATAGATATATTAAGGAAAATCCTAATATAGATAAATATTGTATAGATAATGTTACAATGTTTAGAGGCTTATTTATGAATGAATACGAAGTTCATAGTGATTGTAAAGAATAATTCTTGTATTATTCTTTTTATTTATAGTATAATTTAAGTAGAAGAAGGGAGACTATTTATGGGACCATTTTTAATTGTTGTCTTAATAATAATTGGAATTGTATTATTAAGAAGTATTGTACAAATTAATGAATATGAGAGAGGAGTTAAATTCTGTAAAGGTAAATTTACTAAGATATTAGAACCAGGTTGGAGAATAATTATACCAATATTCGAATCTTATAAGAAAATTGATATTAGAACAAAAGCAGTTGATGTACCTGAGCAAGATGCGATTACTAAAGATAATGTATCAGTTAGAATAAATGCTGTTATTTATTATAAGATTTTTGATGCTTCTAAAGCATTATTAGAAGTAGAAAATTTTTATTATGCTGTTAGTCAACTTGCTCAAACTACTATGAGAAATGTTGTTGGAAGTGTATCTTTAGATGAACTTTTAACTGAACGTGAAAAATTAAGTGAATCTATTTGTAAAATTATAGATGAAGCTACTGATCCTTGGGGAATTAAAGTTGAAAATGTAGAATTAAAAGATATTAGTTTACCAGAAGAAATGAAGAGAGTTTTAGCTAAAGCTGCAGAAGCTGAACGTGAGAAAGCAGCTGTTATAACTAAGGCTTCTGGAGAAGTTGAAGCTGCTAAGAATTTGGCTCAAGCTGCTACTACTATGGCATCAACTCCTGGAGCATTACATTTAAGAACATTATCTACTATTAATGATATAAGTAGTGATCAATCAAATACTATAATATTCTGTGTGCCAGTTGAAGTACTTGATGCATTTAAAAGTGCAAGCATCGATCCTACAAAATTAGTAGAAAAGATAAGTAAGAAAAATTAGTTACTTGAAAAAGTAACTTTTTTATTGTAAAAGTAGTGCTTTAAAAAGTTATTGCGTATTTAATTAATGAAGAGCCAAAGAAATTAGTCTTTTTAATTTGGAAGAAAGGAGGTAATATGAAATATTATAATGGACTAAATGATATAATACTTTGTGTGTAGAAGAACATAAAGGTTTACTTAAGTGGTTACTAGAATCAT
>OJAW01001757.1_pt1 | contig 11945 bp, 12 predicted proteins | sample 1589151 | NCBI WGS metagenome assembly OJAW01 (sample SAMN03283290) | human gut metagenome | biome: human-associated habitat; material: feces | host: Homo sapiens | place: Peru | collected 2012 | reverse complement strand
GGCGGGGAACCGAGCAGCATTAAGCGGTCAGCACTGTGCGCCACAGTCCGCCTGCCCGCCGCATGACCAAGATAAAGGCTCGTTTTTGTTTTTATCAAAAAGTATTTTTAAAGGACAGTCTGTTATGTACCGCGTGCTCTACAGAAAATGGCGTCCGCAGACTTTTGAAGAGGTCTACGGTCAGCCCCATATAACCGCGACGCTCAAGAATGAGCTCGTCAGCGGCAGGGTCGCCCACGCCTATCTGTTCACCGGCTCGCGCGGAACGGGCAAGACCACCTGCGCGAAGATTCTTTCAAAGGCGGTCAACTGTCTCTCGCCGCATGACGGCGACCCCTGCAACGAGTGCGAGATATGCCGCGGCATCGACAACGGCTCGGTGCTCGATGTTATTGAAATAGACGCCGCTTCAAACAACGGCGTTGACAATATCCGCGATCTTCGCGACGAAGCGAACTTTACTCCTGTCAAAGCGAAGTACAGAGTCTATATTATAGACGAGGTTCATATGCTCTCGACCGGCGCGTTCAACGCTCTTCTGAAAATTCTCGAAGAGCCGCCGGAGCATGTTATATTTATCCTCGCTACTACAGAAGTACATAAGCTCCCCGCGACTATTCTTTCGCGCTGCCAGAGATTTGATTTCAAAAGAATAACGCCCGAGGATATCTGCGCGAGACTCCAATATGTCGCCGAGCATGAGAATATCACTCTCGACGAAGACGCCGCCGCTCTGATAGCGAAAGTTGCCGACGGAGCGCTGCGAGACGCGCTCTCTCTGCTCGACAGATGCTGCGCCGTTGACGAACATATAACAAGCGAAGTCGTTACAAAGAGCGCGGGACTCGCAGGGCGCGACTATCTGATGCGCCTGTCCGAATGTATAATTAAAAAGGACTGCGCTTCCGCTCTCGGAATAATCAATGAACTGCACATGAACTCCTGCGATATGGAGCGTCTCTGCTCCGAGTTCATGTTCCATCTGCGCGACTTGATGATAGTCAAAACGGTTAAAAATGCGGACAGCATTCTGATAGCTACAGACGATGAACTGAAATCTCTGAAAGCTCTCGCGGAAAAACTGCCGCTCGAAGAGCTGCTCTATGATTTAAATATTATCGAAGACACATTCTCGCAGATAAAGCGCTCGTCTAACAAGAGAATACCTCTCGAAATGGCGTTCGTGAAGCTCTGCTCCGAGTCGCTTGATTCGGAAAACGACGCTCTGCTCAGAAGAATTTCGACGCTCGAGGCAAAATTGGCTTCCGGCAATTTCACGGCGGCAAGCAGTGCTGTGCCCGTTGAAAATAAGCCTAAAGCTCCCGAACAAATTAAAACAGCCGTTTCCGAGCCTCGTCAGCAGACAAAAGCGGAAGAAGTGAAAAAAGCTCCCGAGCCGCAGAAAGCTGATATAAAAGAAAAGGCTCACGAGCCGAAAACGGAAGCTCCTATTGAACATCACGCTCCCGCGCCATCACCCGAGGGCACGAACGGCGAGACAATTCAGTTCTCCCGCTGGGCGGAAGTCATGGACGAGCTTCAGAAAATCGATGCGCCGCTCCACGGAATACTCAACGGCGCGAGCGGATATGAGCGCGACAACTTTATTCTTATAAAGAGCGAGAATCCCGCGCTCTCATCTTTCATCAAGCAAGACACCCACGCGGTTCTCTTAATGAAAGCGATTTTCGCAGTCACCGGCAAACGGTATAAAATAGGTCTTTATAAAGCCCCCGAACAGCACAGCGGTAAAGACCCGCTCGAAGGGCTTATAAAAAAAATAAACGATTTCAAAAACAGTTGAAGTAAGGAGAAATAATCATGAAAGCAAGAATCCCCGGCGCCCAGCAGGGCGGCAGTGCAAATATGATGAAAAAAATTCAGGAGATGCAGGAGGAGATGGCTCGCGTCCAGCAAGAGGTCGAAGAGACCGAGTTCACCGCCAGCGCAGGCGGCGGAGCGGTCGAAGTGACCGTCAACGGACGCCACGAGGCTGTTTCCATAAAAATGGCTCCCGAGATAATCGACCCCGAAGAGCCGGAGATGCTCGAGGATCTGATAATCGCCGCTTTCAACGAGAGCGTGCGCAAGGCTAACGACGCTATGGAGCAGGGCATGGAGCGCGCCAAGGGCGGACTTTCCATCCCCGGACTTTTCTGATATGGCGCAGAACAATGCCGCTCCGCTCGCGAGATTGATAGAACAGTTCGAGCGCCTGCCGGGAATCGGCAGAAAAAACGCCCAGAGGCTCGCATATCATATTCTTTCGATGACGGACGAGCAGGCAAAAGAATTTGCCGATACGATAGTTGAAGCAAAGACAAAAATTCACCGCTGCCCCGTCTGCTGTGACTTAACCGATGCGGAGCTCTGCCCGATATGCAAGAGCCCGTCGAGGGACAAGAGCGTTATCTGCGTTGTCGAAGACCCAAAAGCGGTCATGGCTATCGAGCGCACGCACGAGTTCGGCGGAGTATATCACGTTCTCCACGGGCTGATATCCCCGATGAACGGAGTCGGTCCGGACGATCTCTGCATAAAAGAGCTTGTCAATAGACTCGGCGACGGCGAAGTAAAAGAGCTTATCATGGCGACCAATCCGACAGCCGAGGGCGATGTCACGGCTCTGTTTATCTCAAGGCTCGTAAAGCCGCTCGGGGTGAAAGTATCGCGCCTCGCTTACGGAATCCCCGTCGGCGCGGATCTTGAATATGCCGATAATTTCACTCTCACAAAGGCTATCGAGGGCAGAAAAGAGCTTTAATAAAAAGAAAAGTTTTCCACATTCTTTTAGTTTTCCACATACTGGTTTTCCACACTTTCCACATCGGTGTTTTTAAGTGTGTGGAAAAGTAAAATCTTTCCTCATCCGATGTGGAAAACTCAAAATCGCGGTTTCATTGACAGTAAAGGGACAGAGGCACTTTTCCTCACTTTCAACACCCTCTACTACTACTACTACTAAATATAATATTTATTTATTCACAGACAGGGAGGATCTTTCATGAAATTTGTTTGCGGCACGGCGGAACTCTCCGAGGCTTGCCTCAACGTGCAGAGAGCAGTATCGACCAAGACGTCGATACCCGCAGTAGAAGGTATTCTCATAAAAGCAGTCAGCGGTCAGCTTATTCTCACGGGCTATGACCTTGAACTCGGCATAAACACCGCAATAAAGGCGACAGTCGAAGAGGAGGGCTCGATAATTATCAACGCCCGTATTCTCTGCGACATTCTGCGCAAGCTTCCCGGCGAGAGCGTGCGCTTTGAGTCCGATGCGAGACTTCTTGCAAGCATCGTCAGCGGCAACGCAAAATATTCGCTTATCGGCATGAGCGCAGAGGAATATCCCGAACTCCCGTCGGTATCGGGCGGATATCCTATTGTTATCAATCAGGGCGTTTTAAAAGATATGGTCAGGCAGACTATATTTGCCGTCGCAGTCAACGACAGCAAAGTCGTTCACACGGGCGTCAAGTTTGACATCAGCGGCAATATTTTGAAGCTTATAGCAATCGACGGATTCAGACTCGCTGTCAGAAAAGAGAATATAGATTATTCCGGCGATGATATCTCGTTTATCGTCCCCGCGAAGACGCTTTCTGAGATAATGAAGCTGATGAACGACGATGACGGAACTATCTCGCTCGGAGTCGGCAAGAGACATATTGTCTTTGAAATCGGCTCTTACAGCGTCGTTTCGAGACTTCTTGAGGGCGAATTCTTAAATTATGAATCCGCTATCCCGCCCAAATGCACAACAAGAGTCAGAGTCAACACCCGCGACATGATAAATTCGATCGACCGCGCTTCGCTCATTATCAGCGAGAAGTACAAGAGCCCCATCAAGTGCGTTTTCGCCGACAATATGATAAGACTCTCGAGCGTCACCTCGCTCGGTACTGCGAGCGACAGCGTTTCGGCCGAGATAGACGGCGACGATGTTGAAATAGGCTTCAATAACAAGTATTTGACCGACGCTCTGCGCGTTGCGGATACAGACGAAGTCAATTTCAAGCTCAACGGCCCCGTCTCGCCGATAATAATCCTTCCGCCCGAGGGTGACAGCTTCCTGTTCCTCGTGCTGCCCGTTAGAATAAAGACTGAGTAAGAAGGATAAAAATGGTTAAAAAACTCAAAGTCAGAATAAAAGAGAAACCGGTCACGGAGAAAAAGATAGACACCGAGTTTATCCGCCTCGACGCTTTTTTGAAGCTCTGCGATGCAGTTGTGACCGGCGGACACGCAAAGTTCGTTATCCAGGACGGAGAAGTAAAAGTCAACGGCGAAGTCTGCACTTCGCGCGGCAAAAAGCTCCGTCCGGGAGATACGGCTGAATTTGAACATAAAATATACAAAGTTATCTGATATGTATGTAACACAGCACAATGCAAAAGACTTCCGCAATCTTGAAAATGCAGTAATTTCGCCAGACAGGTCTATAAATATAATTTTCGGCGAAAACGGACAGGGCAAGACGAATCTCATTGAGAGCATCTGGCTCTTTACCGGTTGTCACAGCTTCAGGACAAGGAAAAATTCCCAGCTTATACGCGAGAACTGCGAGCGCAGTATGCTCGATATAAGCTTTTTTGCATTTGACAGAGATCAGACGGCGCGGCTCGAGCTGACGGATAAAAAGAATGTGTGGATAAACGGCGTTCATAAAGACACTCCGCGAAGACTCATCGGTGAGTTCCCGGCGGTGCTGTTTTCCCCGGCAACGCTGTCTATAGTCCAGGACGGACCCGGTGAGCGCAGAAAATTTATAGACATAGCTATAAGCCTTGTCAAGCCAAACTACGCAGGAATACTTTCAAAATATATCAAAACTCTCTCCGAGCGCAACGCGCTGCTGCGTCAGGCTGCGGCGAGCGGGAATATAAGCTCCGATATGTTTTTTTCATGGGACGCACAGCTGTCCGCTCTCGGAGCAAAAATACTTCGCTACCGCTTTGAATATTTAGAGATGATAAAAAAGCAGGCTGCGGAAAATTATTCCGGAATAACCGCCGGGCGCGAAAAGCTGACGGTCAGATATGATACATTCTGCAAAGCTACCGATTTTGACGAACAATCTGCGGCGCAGACTATGCTCGATGAGCTCGAAAAAAGCCGCGAGACCGATATCCGCCGCCAGTTTACAGGCACCGGCCCGCACAAAGACGATCTTTCGTTTTTTATAAACAATAGGAATGCCCGCATCTATGGCTCGCAGGGTCAGCAGAGATCCTGTGCCCTCTCATTAAAATTAGCAGAGGCGGACATACTCGAAAAAATCACGGACGAAAGCCCGATAATCCTGCTCGACGATGTTATGAGCGAGCTTGACGACGGGCGTCAGGAACTGCTGCTCGAACGCCTCGGAAAAAGGCAGGTTTTCATAACCTGCTGCGATCCGTCCCAGCTGCTGCGGCTTCAAAAAGGCAAGGCATTTGAAATGACGGACGGCAGTATAAATGAAATATGAGGAGGGAGACTGATGTATCTTCATCTCGGTCAGGACAAGGTCGTGAGCATGGACGAGATAGTCGGGATATTTGACCTCGACACTTCGACCGTTTCAAAAGCCACGCGCGACTATCTCGCGAAGGCCGAAAAGGACGGCTGCGTCACGAATGTCTGCACCGATCTTCCGAAATCGTTTATAGTCTGCATCGGCAGAGACCAAAAAACGCACGTCTATATTTCACAGATATCGTCGTCAACGCTGCTCAAACGCACAGAGTATGTTGACAGTCTTTCAAATATCTGAATGAGGGGATAACAAATGAAAAAGAGGAACACCGGAATTAACCTCTTTAAGCTGTTTTCCATGTTCATGATAGCCTTGCTTCATGTTCTTGGAATGGGCGGGATAACCGGAGCTGCCGCGGGAACAAGCAGCTACTATCCGGTTTATCTCATGCAGAATGCGGCATTCTGCGCGGTCAACTGCTACGCACTCGTCAGCGGATATCTTATGCTCGGCAAAAAGATAAAGCCGTCGAGAATAACGGAGCTGTGGTTTGAAGTATTTTTCTACAGCGTTGGTCTGTCTGCGATTATGATATCAATATACCGCGAATTTTTCAGCGCGCAGAATATAGTCTATGCACTGACTCCGATAATTTCAAAGCAGTATTGGTATATGACCGCGTATTTTCTGATGTATTTATTCATCCCGATGATGAACAAATTCGCAGAGGCGGCAGATAAGAAGAGCTTCACTGCGGTTATAGCTGTTATTCTTCTTCTGACAACGGGTTCTTTTATAATCGGAAAAGATGGATTCAAATTTTCCGAGGGCTACAGCCCGATATGGCTCATGGTCATGTATCTTGTCGGCGCGTATATGAAAAAATTCGGCGTCGGCGCGAAGATGAAATGGTACAGTGCGCTGTTATTTTATATAATCTCCGTCGGATGCAATTTTGCGCTCAATGTATTCTTGAAAGATCCGATGAAAAAAATATTCACAGACGGCACGGTGAATTATCTGACATATACTTCACCCTTTGTGGTCCTGTCCGCAATCTTCCTTTTCATATTCTTCTCGAAGCTGAAATTCGGAAAGAAAACGGAGAAGCTCATAAATTATATAACCCCCGCCGCTCTCGGAGTTTATCTGATACATACTCACCCGCTCGTGTTCAATAAGCTGATGAAAGATACCGCGATGCCGCTCGTCAATCACGGCACGGCGGCGATGATTTTCGGCTCGGTTGCAATGGCGCTTTCTGTATTTATAATATGTATAGTAATAGATCTTCTGAGAATACAGCTTTTCAGGCTGATAAGAATAAACGCACTGTGTAAAAAGCTCGACGAAGTGTTTAACAGCAAAAAGAGGAAAACCATTGAAATCGAAGAGCCGGCTATTAAAGCGGGGCAGATTGAAGAAACAATAAATATATAAAATTAAAGCCGGAAGATTTTTTCTTCCGGCTTACAACATGTCGATAAACCCATTTTTTTGATTCGCAGGAATCAGAATCAATGCATATCTTGTGTAAATGGAGGTGGCGCGTAGCGTCGTAGGGATTATTTTGAATAAGTTGAAAATTTTCAAAATTGCTGTTTTTTTATTTTCATACAGCAACCCCTCAGTCACGGCGAAGCCGTGACAGCTCCCCTTACACAGGTGAGCCTTGAGACCATGCAATAATAGGTTTTTTGACAGACTAAAAGCCGAAAGAAAAATCTTCCGGCTTAATTTATTTGATTTTCAGCAGCAGCTTCGCCATTCGTCTTCCGAAATGCTTGCGGTAGATATCGAGATATTCGTATTTGTCGAACTCGCCATCGCCTTTTATGAGAATCTCCATCGGAACTCCGGCGAGAGATATATCTGTCCCCGTCTCGCGCAGTCCGCAGCGAAGGTAAAATTCCTTTCTGCGAACGGTCATCGGCTTGTTTTCATCCGGCTTCTCTATTTCGAGCAGGAGATTGCGGCGCGGGAAAGTCTCGCACAGAGCGGGGATAATTTTTGAGCCCAGTCCCTGACCGCGCTTGTTGCCGTCAACGGCGAGGTACATCAGAAGCACCGATTTGCTGCCCGTGCAGGTTATCGCGAGCGCGCAGGGTTCGCCGTTTTCATATGCGGCGAACATTTTTATTGTATTATTCTTCTGTAATTTTAAAAGCCTTGAAAAAGGCATTCTCTCTCTTATCGGAAAAGCTTCTCTATATAGCTTTTTTACATAGTTTACATCTATTTTAGAAACTTCGCGCAGTACCATTTTATATTACCTCAGTGAATGAATTTCATTATCAGCTCCGCTATGAACACGGCGGCGCAGGATGCGGCGGCGACGGTCAGCAGACCGCGCTCGAAATATGCGAGAATCAGGGCAACTACAAAGCCCGCTATCGCGCTCGGGAGACTCGCTGTGGATGAAAATATCGCGGGAACTGTCATAACGGCGAGTACCGCATACGGGACATAATAGAGAAAAGAATTTATGAATCTGTTTTCTATTTTTTTCTTGACCAAGACGAGCGGGAGCATCCTGACGAGATATGTAACTCCCGCCATGACGGCAAGACCCGAAAAAAACTGAATATAGTTATTCATCGGCGCTCACCTCCTCTGTCTGCTCTTCTTTTATCGGAGCCACAAGCGCAAACAGCACGCTCGCCGCAACGGCGCAGATAATTATAGCGAAACCGCTCGGCACTTTCGAGAGCACGGGCACGAATTTAAACGCACAGCTCAGAGCGATTGCAGTCAAGATGCAGAGCAGAGTCGGCAGGCTCTTTTTCGCGGGCGGGACTATTATCGCTATAAACATTCCGTATATCGCGATTCCGAGAGCGGAGACGAGCATCGCGGGCAGGATATTTCCGGCGACCGCACCCAAAAGAGTGCCGAGACTCCAGCCGAGATAGGGAGTCAGGGTGAGTCCGTAGAGATATTTTCTGCCGAGCGGCGCGCCCTTTGAAATAGCGACCGCGAAAACTTCATCTGTATTGACAAACGATATTAAAAATCTGTCAATCAATCTCACGCTCTTTCCGAGCTTCTGCGAGAGCGAGACGGACATGAGCGAATAGCGCATATTGATAACAAACTGCGTCAGCGCCAGCTCAAACAGCGATCCGCCGCCCGCGATTATCGGCACCGCCGCCAACTGCCCGGCGGATGTGACATTTGTCATCGAGATCATCACCGCTTCCCACGCCGTGAGTCCGTGGCTGACCGTGAATATTCCGAACGCAAAGGCGACCGACAGATAGCCTAAGCATATCGGCATTCCGTCGCGCAGTCCCTGCGAAAAGCTGTTTGTTTCTTTCTCCATAGTATTATCTCCGATTGAACGCAAAAAACATTTTTTTACATGGCTTTATTAATACTGCCGTTAATTATACCACACATGACGCATAAAAGACAGACGGCAAGACTATAAATTTATGTGCCGGATAAAATAAACAAATGGTAAATTTGCTCAAATAGTGGTTGATGAAAAGATATAAAGGTATTATAATATTATATGAGTAAGCCGATGCCACCGGCTTTCGAAAGGAGCAGAACAATGAAACAGGAAATCAAAGATCTCTATGATCTCTGGCTGGAAAAGACCGAGGGCAATGCTGAACTTCATGACGAACTTTCCGCCATTGAAGGCAAAGAGGACGAGATATCGGATAGATTTTACCGTGCGCTCGAATTCGGCACGGGCGGTCTGCGCGGAGTTCTCGGCGCGGGCACAAACAGAATGAATGTTTTCACCGTCAACCAGGCGACCCAGGGTCTGGCGGATTATCTCAACGCAAAGTATGATTTCCCGTCCGTCGCGATAGCGCACGATTCGAGAATCAACTCGGATGTTTTTGCAAAGGGCGCGGCAGGCGTGCTCGCCGCAAACGGAATAAAAGTATATATTTATCCCGAATTGGTTCCGACCCCGATGCTCTCTTTTGCCGTAAGAAAGCTCCATTGCAGCTCCGGCATAATAATCACCGCGAGCCACAACCCCGCGAAGTACAACGGTTACAAGTGCTATTCGCACGAGGGCTATCAGATGACCGATGCCGAGGCGAACGCCACATACGAGTGCATCAGAAAAGTTGATATCTTCGACGATGTCCGAACCATGGACTTCGACGAGGGCATAAAGAGCGGAAAAATTGAGTTTATTGACAGCAGCGTGAACGAGGCATTCTATGAGTGCGTCCTCTCGCGCAGAGTCAATCCCGACGCCGTCTCAAAGGGCAAGCTCAAGCTGATTTATACTCCCCTCAACGGCACGGGCAACAAGCCTGTCTGCGAGGTGCTCAAGCGCGCGGGCTTCGACGATGTTACGGTAGTCCCCTCTCAGGAGAACCCGGACGGCCACTTCCCGACCTGCCCCTATCCGAATCCCGAGATTCGCCAGGCTTTTGAAGAGGCTCTGAAGCTCGCCGAGGGCAAGAATGTCGATCTGCTCCTCGCGACCGACCCCGACTGCGACCGCGTCGGCATCGCCGTCAACACCGGAGACGATTACAGGCTCATGAGCGGCAACGAAGTCGGCGTTCTGCTGACCGAGTATATTCTTTCTTCGATGAAAAATGCCGGCACTCTGCCCAAAGACCCCGTGATAGTAAAGTCGTTCGTTACGACTTCGCTCGTTGACCGCGTCGCGGAAAGCTACGGCTGCGCGATACACGATGTGCTGACGGGATTTAAATATATCGGCGAATTCGCAACTGATCTCGAAAAGAAAAACGAGGGCGACAGATTCATCCTCGGCATGGAAGAGAGCTACGGCTATCTTTCGGGCTTGCACGCGAGAGACAAGGATGCGGTAGTCGCGTCCCTGCTCGTCTGCGAGATGGCGGCATATTATAAATTTCAGGGCAAGACCCTCGCCGAGAAGATGACCGAGATATATGAAAAATACGGCTACTACAAGAACATTCTTCTCAACTTCACTTTCGAGGGCGAGAGCGGAATGGAGAAGATGGGCGCTATCATGACCTCGCTCAGAGAGCACGCTCCCGAAGAGATAGCGGACATGAAGGTTATCGAGACCGCCGACTACAAAAAGTCCGAGCGCGTTGATATAATGAGCGGCAAAGTCAGTGAGATAGACCTGCCGAAGTCCAATGTTCTCGCATATAAGCTGCCCGACGGCAACAGCGTCATAGTCCGCCCGTCCGGCACCGAGCCGAAGCTCAAGGCATATATAACCGCCTGCGGCAAGGATGAAAATCACTCCTCGGCTCTCGGCGAGAAGCTCGGCGAATCAATCGAAAAAATTCTCGGCGTAAAATAACGCACGAACGAAAGGATGATAAAAATGCAGAAGAGAGGAATATGGACAAGAGTGGTCGCCATAGTTCTGGCGGCTCTGATGGCGATAAGCGTCGCTGCGGCGGCAATAACCGCTTTTGCAGAAGAAATGGTTCCCGTAACGGGTCAGAACACCTCGAACACGAAGTGGATAATCATCGCGGCAGTTGCCGCCGTGTGCGTCATTCTTGTTTGCGTGATACTGCCCAAAGCCAAGAAAAAGTAAGCTAAAGCAGACAAAAGAAATAAATATTTCCTTAAATTTATCTGAAATCAAAAAATGTTCACAATTTAAACACAATTTAGCTATATTTGGATGTCAGAATAAAGAAAGTATAGGAGATATGAATAGAGGTGCTTTCAGGGCGGCGGTATCGGTTTGATACGCTGTCCTGAAAGCTTTTTGGGAGGAAAAAACATGAACAGAGATTTTCTTGAGATGATAAAAACACGCCGCAGCACGCGCAGCTTCAAGCCCGATTCTATACCGGAAGATCTGCTCGACGCAGTCCTCGAAGCGGGCACTTATGCGCCGACGGGCATGAACCGCCAGTCGCCTGTTATAATCGCGGTGTCCGATAAAAAGTACCGCGAAAAGCTCTCGAAGCTCAACGCCGCGATAATGGGTGTCGACAAAGACCCGTATTACGGCGCTCCGACCGTTGTTCTCGTGCTCGCGGATCCGAGCGCAAACACATTTGTTGAGGACGGCAGCTGCGTGCTCGAAAATCTGATGCTCGCCGCCCACGCCTGCGATTTGGGCTCGGTCTGGGTTCATAGAGAGCGCGAGATATTCGACAGCGAAGAGGGCAAAAAATTACTGCGCGAGTGGAATCTGCCCGAAACCCTGCGCGGAGTCGGTTCGATAGCCCTCGGCTATCCCGACGCCGAACCCACTGCGCGTCCCCCGCGCAAGGACGGATATATAGTAAAAATCTGAATAATAAAGAAGGAACTGCCGTGCGCAGTTCCTTTTTGTTATAAATCAGCACAATATTGTAGTGGCGGATATCATCTGCCCGCGAGGTTTGCACAATTTTTTTATTGATATACGGTCTGTAGGGTGCGGCGAAAAAGGTTTATAAAAACCAACTACAAAAGCAAATTTTATAGCAATATAGAATTTTATTATGGCTCCCTTGTGTAAAGGGAGGTGGGCAGATTATAATTTGAAGTGCAACACCGCAAA
>OJAW01001756.1_pt1 | contig 11948 bp, 11 predicted proteins | sample 1589151 | NCBI WGS metagenome assembly OJAW01 (sample SAMN03283290) | human gut metagenome | biome: human-associated habitat; material: feces | host: Homo sapiens | place: Peru | collected 2012 | reverse complement strand
ACTAAAATCTCTTTAATACTTTTTTAAAAATAGGATTAAATTCTTCACAGTTATGACATCCATCTTGAGCAATTTCTAATATAAATGTTTCTTTATTATTTAATGCTTTTTCTAAATCATTATAACTAATTTCTTGAAGTGGATTTTTTTCACAGCCAGCTAGTAATATAATACCTATTATTATTAAAGAGATTTTAGTAATTTTTTTCATGTATAACACCTCATAAATATATTAACACATTTATAGTTATTCCTCAATTATTTTTGATTATGTTATTGTAAAAGGCTGTTAAATTGGTTATAATAGTACCAGATAGTAAAGGAGAGATTTTTTATGAATGTTGTTATATATAATCAACAAGACAATATAATAAATGGCTTAAATATAGAAATTTCTAAAGCTATTAAGGGTGAATTTAAGGTTGAAGATATAATTAAGACTTTTTCTAATTATTTCTTTTCAAGAATGATATTAGATGTAACTGCACTTGATAATTATAATGATATTAAAAATTATCAAAAATTATCAATTGGACTTCCAACAGATAAAATAATTTTACTTATTCCATCTGGGACAGAAGCATCTAGCAATATATTTTTATCTAGATTAATATCTTTAGGATATTATAATTTTACTACTAATTTAGATGGGGTACAATATTTGATGCAACATCCAAATTCTTATAGAGATGTAGCACATTTACATCAAATACAAGAAACACCAATATCATTAAGTAGTGAAGTTACTGCTGGTAGAAAGATGATACTTGGTATTAAAAATATTACTGAAGGAGCGGGTGCTACTACATTAACTTATTTATTATATAAAGAGCTTAGTGATAATTATGGGGTTAATACTATGGCAATAGAAGTAAATAAAAGAGATTTTATATACTTTGGTGATAAAAGACTTTTATCTACTACAAAGGCAGATTTGCCTACAGTATTATTAAAAAATCAAGCTTGTGATATAATCTTAGTAGATCTTAATGATAGTGATGGAGCATTATGTACTGATGTTTTATATTTGGTTGAACCTTCTATTATAAAACTTGGTAAGTTAATAGGTAGAGATAGAGGAATACTACAAAGATTAAATGGTAAAAAAGTTATATTAAATAAAACACTTATTACTAAATCGGATGTAAAAGAATTTGAAAAAGAGTCAAAATTAAATATATTCTTTACTATGCCACCCATTAATGATAGAAAAAGAGAAGAGTGGATATTACAATTATTGGCTAAGTTGCATATTATTAATTATGAAACTAAAAAAGATGATATTTAGTTTATTAAAATTTAGTTAAATTATTGACAAGCAAATTAAATGTTGGTATATTTATTGTAGATTTAGGAGGAATTAAAAATGACAAATTTATTTCAAATAATGGAACAGATGAAGAATCTTGCAAACGACGGCTGTGGTGGACTTTTGCCGGTTGTTAAATTTATTAAACTTGGAGTTTTTCCAGTAATTCAAATTGGTATTCCTATTTTACTTATTTTAATGGGAACAATTGATTTAGGCAAAGCTGTTATGTCTAATGATGATAAAGAAATTAAAGGTGCGACTGGTAAACTTATAAAAAGAGCAGTTGCAGCAGTAGCTGTATTCTTTGTTGTTACTTTAGTATCAGTTGTATTTAGTTGGCTTGGCAAAACTGATAATTCTGATGTTAATGCAAATAGCGGTGATTGGTTTACTTGTTGGAGCAAAGCTAATTAATTTTACTTTAAGGTCAAATTGAATTTTGACTTTTTTTGTTGTCATTTTCTATAAATTGGTGTATTATGAATACATAATAAAGGGAGTTTGATAATATGAAAAAATTAGATGATCGTACTAAAAAATTATTGTTTCTTGCAATAGGAATTGTGGCACTTTTAGTTGTTATTATAATTGTAGCACTTATTATTGGTAAAATTAAAAATTCATCTTTAACCTATGAACAAATAGAAGATAAAATGACTGAAGCAGCAAAGAGTTATTATTCTTCAAGGAACGATCAATTACCAATTAATGAAACAGATGAAGTCGAGGTTAATGCCTCAGTTTTAGCTAGTTCTGGTTATATGAAGGAACTATCAAAGATTCAAAGTGATAAATCGATTGCATGTGATGGTAAAGTTATTGTAACAAAATCTGGAGAATATTATAATTATTCGCCATATTTAAATTGTGGTGATAAATATACTACAACTTATTTATATGAAAAGGTTATGTCTACTGTTGTTTCTAAAGATGATGGGCTTTATAAAGCAGAACAATATTCAAAAACCGGTAGACAAACTATATATGTTTATAGAGGCGATTTTGTTAATAATTTTGTTAAAATAGATGATGTTTTATGGAGAATTGTTAAAGTGAATCCTGATTTTAGTTTGATGTTAATTAAATATCAATATGATAGAGATATAGATTATAATGGAAATTGGGATGATAGGTATAATCCTGATTTTCCTGATAATCTTGGTATACCAGATTATTATAAGAGCCTTATAAGAAAAGAATTGAATGATTACTATTCATCTGATGTATTATCGGTAAATTTAAAATCTAAATTAGTTTTGAAAGATATTTGCATAGGTGAAAGAAAAGAAAATGATGTTGGTAGAGATGGTAAGATAGAATGTAGTAATACACTTAATATTGATTATTTATCAATTTTATCTACCAATGATTATATGAATGCTAGCTTAGATACAAACTGTAAAAAAACTATTGATAAGACATGTGAAAATTATAATTATTTAACTGATTATAATGGTAGTTTTTGGCTTTTAAATACAAGTTCAAATAAAGCATATAAAACTTCAAATGGACTTGAGTTATATTGGTTAGAAAGAACAGGCTGGGCAAGAATTGTTTTAAATATTACTAAAAATACAATTTATGTTAGCGGAGATGGAAGTGAAACTAATCCATATATTATAAAATAATGTAAAATTTATATAACAATAGAAAATATTACTTTTTCTATTGTTATTTTTATGTTATAATGTTTGTATAAATATTAGACTAAGGAATGAGGCGTTTTTATGAAATTTAATAGGAGAAATAGATTAATTAAAGTTTTATTTATACTTTTTCTAGCAGTTGCATGCTTTAGTATTGATAATGTTTGGGCAGAAGGGACTTGTACATATACTTTTACTGATCAAGATGGTAAAAGTGAAGGTACAAGGACTTTTACATTTAGAAATAATGAACTTTATAATGATGGTGATGCTTTTAAATTTGTAAACAAAAGTAATGAGCAAAAATATAAGCATCAATATAATAAAAATTTTAAAGATGTTTTTATTGATGACTGTCCTAATAAAGTTTATGCTGTAAAAACTATTGATAATACTACGCTTGGTCAAAAAAACCATACAATTACATATTATTCGAATGAAGCTGATGCTAAAAAGAGAGCAAATCAATCAAATACTAGCAACGTAGCTACATTTTATAGTGCTACTTTAACTGACAAACAAGTATGCGTTGGCACTGGGAATAGTGAATTTTTAAAAATTCTTATACTTACCAGTGAATTAGAAAAAGCTGATGCTTGGTCTCAAAAATCTGATGAAATGGTTGGCGTATTAAGTACATATGTTACAGATGCCAGAAAGAATAATGTCTCTTTTTGCGATGAAAACTCTCTTGAGGCAATAGCGACTGTTGTAAAGCAATACAATGATGTTGTTTTAAAAGATCCTAATGCTCCACAAAGTAAAAAGGATGAAATAAAAAAACAATCGGATGCTATTCAAGAAAATATTACAAGTTTAAAAAAATATACACTTTCAAATAAAACTAATATTGAATTGCCTAATGGAGACTTAAATAAATGTGAGGATTTGATTTCTGAAGATTTAATGTATGTAATTAATTTAGTTTTGAAAATTATTCAAATTGGTGGTCCAATATTGCTTATTGTATTAGTTGCCGTTGATTTTGGACAAGTTGTTATATCAAATGATAAAGATGCAATGCCTAAAGCAGTTTCAAAAGCCATAAAAAGAGGTATTGCTGCAATTGTAATATTCTTTGTTCCATATTTTGTAAGTTTAATCCTTGATTGGTTAAATAATTATTCTTCAATAACTGGGGCTGGAAATTGTATTAAATAGGATGGTGATTATATGATATTAACGTTTGATAATTATGATTTTTTTGTTGATTTTCTTAGAGGCGTTTTAGCAAGCATAGATAAATTGGTATTTAGTTTGCTTAGTTGGATAATTGAGGGAATTTTTAATTTATCTAGTCTTGCTGTTAATGTTGATTTTGTGCAAAGTATTTATAAAAGAATTTATATTATATTAGCAATATTTATGGTATTTAAGTTAACTTTTTCTTTTCTAAAATATTTAGTTTCACCTGATGCTATGACTGATAAAGAACAGGGAGTTGGAAAACTGGCAGCAAGAGTTGTTACTATGGTTGTAATGCTTATTGCTTTTCCTATACTTGTTTTTCAGCCTGTAAAAGGAATGGGCAATAGAACAATACTTCAGATTTTACAAGATGGAGTTGTAAAAACGTTACCAAGAATTATTTTGGGAACTAAAATAGATGAAAATAAAGATTCTTCATCTGAAATCAATGCTAAAAGCAATGGCGAGCAACTTGCTTTATCTATGCTAAAAAGTTTTTATTATCCTAGCGTTTGCCCGGGGGGTGCTGCTGAGGATAAAAAATATGAAAGCGAATGTAATTCTTATTTTCAAGGTGGGTCTGGCAGCGTACAAATGGAAATTGCTTCTGAAGGTATTTGGAGTGGGGGGACTGGCATTACTGAAATTAAAAGTCTTTCAGATTTTGAAGAATCTGTTAAGGAACAACTTGCAAAATCTAGTGATAAAGCATATGCTTGGAATTATATGTGGCCACTTACTACTATAACTGGAATTTTATTAATTGTTATAATGCTTGGTATTAGTATAGATGTTGCTGTAAGGGCATTTAAATTAATAATTTTACAAATGATGGCTCCTATTCCAATAATGTCCTATATAGATCCTAAAGCTTCAAAAGAGGGGGCATTTAGTGCTTGGCTAAAATCTTTTGTTTCTACATATATTGATTTGTTTGTAAAATTAGGTACTGTTTATTTGATTCTGCTTTTAGCACAGGCATTATTTAGTGATCAATTGTTTGCAAAAACAGATTTTAAAGGTCTTTCATTTTTATATGTTCGTGTTTTCTTAATAATTGGGTTATTTCAATTTGCTAAAAGTGCACCTAAATTTATTAAAGACGCTTTAGGTATTAAAGACAACGGTGGAGGCTTCATGGACAGTTTAAAGACACTTGGTGCTGCTGCTGGACTTGCCGGAGGAGCTGTGCTCGGAGGTATTGGCGGTATGGCTAGCGGTATTGCTGCTGCTAAGGCTTCTGGCAGCAAGAATCCATTAACTTATTTAAATAAGTTTGTTGGTGGCGGACTTGCTGGTATCGGAAGAGGCGGTATTCATGGTGCTAAAGGAGCTGCAAAAGGTAATCCTTTTGCTGGAGCAAGTAGTGCTTTAGCTGCCCAAAATGCAATTACCCAAAGAAAAATTGCTGCTGCAGCTGCTGGGTCTACTTTTTTAGGTAGAGCAGGTGCAAGAACCAGTGAGTTTTTTACTGGTCAAACCGCTGCAGATAAAGATCAAGCAAAGTTGGATGAATTAGAAGAAGAAAAAGCAGGATATGATAGAATTGCACAAACTAATGGAAATTTATATGATTATATAATGGATAAGGGTGCAAAGCAAGGGGCTTCAACTGTTGTTGCAGCAAAGTATGCTGGCCTTGGTGTATTGGCTATGACCTATGATGATTTCAATTCAGCATATCAGAATGCAAAACAAAATGGTCTTTCATCATTTTCAATAAAAACTGCTAGTGGACATACCGTTACAATGGATACATTTTCTGGAGATACCGCTAAATTTGCTTCGGATTTGCAAGAGTCATCTGCTAATCAATGGGCTAAAAATAATGCAACTGATGCAATGCTACAACGATATGAAAGTGATGCTGGAGTTACTAATGGAACATATACTGCAACTACTTTAAAAGATACTAAAAAGAATGCTGAGGCTGATTCTAGGAGCGTTACTGCTAGTATGCACAATATTAAAACTAGTAAAGGATATAAGGCAAATAAGGCTAATGCCACTGCAATAAAGAAAAATGGTAAATAAAGGGAGTGTGATAATACGTGAATCAATATTTAATTCCTGCTAATGCAAATAGGGGAAAACTTATATTTGGTTTTTTTAGACCTGTTGATTTAATTGTGTTTGGCAGTGGAATTTTTGTAACTTTTATATTGCTTTTGATTTTTCAAAATGATTTATCTAATTTATCTATTGTAATGGGAGTTTTATCGCCGGTTTTAATAACTGGCTTCTTGGTACTTCCTGTACCAAATCAACATAATATAATGGTTGTTATAGGAAATATTTATAATTTCTTTTTTGTAGATAGAAGAAGATATGTATGGAAGGGTTGGTGTTGTCTAGATGGCAAAGAAGATGAGTAGTAAATATACTGAAGATTGGGTACCTGTTAGGGATATAGTTAATGGTACAATATTACTAGAAAATAAGTTGGTTGTTACTGGTGTAAAAGTTCTGCCACGTAATATATTTATACTTGATGAGCAATCACAATCAAATATTCTTACTGGATTAAAGAACTTTTATAATCAATTAGATTTTGAATTCTGGTTAGTTTGTGCAGATAGACCAGTTGATATAACTGTTTATTTGTCACAACTTCAGCTTTTATATAATCAGACTCAACAGCCTGCAATAAGAAAGCTTATAATGGAAGATATTAATAAGGGCAATAGTTTTGTTAATAATAATGTTGTTGATACTGAGTACTATATTTTATTTAAGGAAAAAGATCCTGAACTTATGCAGAAAAAGATTAGATTACTTATAAATGGTCTTTCTGGGTGTGGACTTGTTGCAAGTCAGACAACCAATGAAGATCTTAGAGTAATACTTGATAACTTCTTAAATGGTGGGGTTACAACAGAATTTGGAACGGTGGTGACAGTATGAGTAAAATGAAATTTAAATCACAGATTGCGCCTAAAGGATTACAATTTAATCCAAGCGATTTCTTTATTAGTGATAAGTATGCAACATTACTAACAGTTGTTTCATACCCTAAGTTCATATCACCAGGCTATTTATCAACTCTTACTACTATGTCTGGTATTAAGGTTGTAATTAAGCATATTCCTGTACCTTTTTCTACGATTTCTAAGATGCTTAATAAGCAAATTGCTGAATTAAAGGCAAATTATCAGAATGAGAGAGATAGAACTGTACAGGAACGTATCAGAATTGACTATGAATCACTAGAATATTTTGTTTCTATGCTTGCATCTAGTCAATCTAGAATCTTTGATTTTCAAATGCATATTATGATAACTGCTAATACTAAAGAAGAACTTGAAATGAAAAAGACAAATGTTAAAAATTACTTGGATGCAATGGAGTTAAGAGCTGTTTCACTTAGATTTGAACAAGAAAAAGTGTTAAAATCTATTTTACCAATATTCCCTAAACAAGATATTGAAGATAGGATTGGTACTCCAATTCCATCGATTACAATGGCTGCAATGTATCCATTTATATTTGATAGTATTAAAGATCCCGGATTATCTACACTTTTAGGTGTTGATTTCTCTGGTGGTGTTATATTATTTAATCAGTTCTTATATAAAATTAAAAAAGAAAATAATAGAAATAATGCTAACATGATTTTACTTGGTACATCTGGTTCCGGTAAATCAACCGCAGCTAAATTGTTACTTCGTGGACATATTAGAAATGGATGTCAAATAGTTGCAATCGACCCTGAAGATGAAATAGGTGAGATGGCTAGAACTTATGGTGGAGATACTATTGACCTTGGTAAAGGTGGAGAATATGGTATGATAAATCCACTACAAATAGTAATAGATGCTGATGAAGATGAGATTAAACAAGGGCTTGGTTATACAGTATTAACTAGAACCCTACAATTTTTAAAAGCATTTATGAAATATTATGATCCATCAATTGAAGAGGATGTACTTACTTTATTTACTGAGGTTGTACAAGCAACATATAAGAGATTTGGAATAGATTTTGATAAAGATTTTTATAATTATGGACCAAATGATTATCCAACTTTCTCTGATGTATACGAAACTATTAAAGCAATATTAATGAGTATGCCAGAACATACTCATGAAAGAGATATAATGGAAAGACTAGAATTAAAGATCAGACCATTTACTAATGAACTTAAATATTATTTTAACGGACATACAACTATTCAACATGATAGTGATTTTATAGTATTTAATATAAAGGAATTAATGAATACTGAATCTAATATCAAGAATGCATTGTTCTTCAATATATTAAAATATGCTTGGGGATTATGTTTAGATAAAGATGTTGATACTGTATTTATGATAGATGAAGCTCATGTTCTTTTAGGAGATCATAATGCACTGGGAGCTGACTTTTTAGCACAAGTACAAAGACGTGCTAGAAAATATAATACTGGTTCAATTATAATTACTCAACAACCTAGTGATTTTGCTGCTCCTGAGGTATTAATGCAAGGTAAAGCAATATTTGATAATGCGTCTTATTACTTAGTAATGGGTCTTAAAAAGCAAGCTGTTGAAGATTTAAGCAAGTTAATAGACTTAAATGATAATGAAGCCGAAAGTATTAAACAATATTCACAGGGTGAAGCATTGTTTGTATGTGGTAACAGAAGAATGAGAATTAGCGTTATTGTTACTCCAGAAGAATTATCTTCATTTGGAAGTGGCGGAGGACTATAATATTTATATTTGATGTAAGGCGGTGAGTTAGATGGATAATGAAGAAAATAACATTGCTAATGAAACTGAACAACCCAAGCAAAAAATCGGTTCTAAAATAGCACCCTATATATCAAAAGCAAACCAATTAAGACAAGATTATCAAAATGGTGGATTGACCGATGTAGCTAAAAATGTTATTAATGATAACATTGGTAGTAAAGTTAATGCGGCCAAGGAAAAGGCAAAGGGGAAAGTAAATACTGCAAAAGGTGCTTTAAAAAGAAAATTTAATGATAAACTTCCCGATTCCGTAAAGCAGAAAAAAGCTCAAATAGATGCTAAGAAAAAAGCTGTACGTGATAAAATTAATGCACCTAAAGATAAAATTAATAACATGAAACAGCAGCTTGATGATAAAAGAAAAAAAACAAATGTAAAAGCTTTTAAATCGGCTGCGCGAGAAATAGCAAATGCAGCTGCACCTGGTTCTGGGATTGCTGTTGATGCACTATTAAATTCTGAAAAGGGAAAGCCTGCAGTGAAAGAAGCAGAAAATGCCTCTAATCCTGCATCTGCTGTTACCAAGGGTGGAAAAAAATTAATTGAAATAACTGTTAAGGATCAAATTAAGAAGAAAGTATTTATATATATTACTCCTGTAGTCTGTTGCGCAGCTTTAATTCTTATATTAATAGGTTCTATAATTAACAAGTATAGTGATAATATTGAATATATAAGTAAAAAACTATTACCACTTATTAGCACGTTAAATTTTGGCGGTTCACCAGATAGTGATACAAATTTGAATGATTTGTCAAAAAATACATCTATTGATATGTCTAATCCAATTTATAATGAATTTTATAATAATGTTTCTGATTTGGGTGGCACTAATAAAATAATGGTTATAGCTGTTTTAACAAGCTATAAAAATAATGATGAATATACTACAAAAGCGGATTACACTACTGATATAGTGCAAAATACTGACTCAAAGCAAATGAAAGCATATATTAAGATGGTTGCTGATGCGATTAGTGAGAGTGGTGGGGATATAAGTCAAGGAGATTATAGTAAACCAGGTGAGAGTGGAAGTTCGTTTTTTAAATGGCTATATAATGATTTTGTAGAACAATATTATTACGAATATTTTAATACTCTTACTAAAGAAAGTATTCCTAATATGAAGGTGAAACTTGTTAAAGCTATTTATGATTATTATGAGTTACTTATTAAGTATTTTCCTCTTACTGAAAGTGAATTTTCTTTAACGACTGCTGCTAGTTGTCCTAATGGTATTACTGTAACTGGTAATAATGGAAATACTAAAAATTACTTAATTACAATTTCTAGACCAGATACAAGAAATGCCAATGCTTATTTAAAATCGTTAACTATAGATGGTAAAGATATAGAATTCGAAAAAGATATTGTTGAATATGAGTACAAAGTTGGTAAGAATGTTGATAGTCTTGATATAAAAGCAGTACCTGAACTTGAATCTTCAAAAGTAGAAATATCTGGTAATGAAAAATTTCAATTGGGTAAGAATACTGTAACTATAACAGTAAAAGCAGAAGATAATAGTGAAAAAGTTTATAAAATTATTGTCATAAAAGAGGAGAACGTTTCAGACGATCTTTATTTGGATAATTTAAAAATTAAAGGATATGACATTAATTTTGATAAAGAAAAATTTGAATATACTTTGAAAATAAAAAACGAAAAGGAACTTGATATTATAGCTTTTGCCAGTAATGGGTACAAAACTGAAATTGTTGGTAATGAAAGTTTAAAAGATGGCAGTATAATTAAAATAATTGTTAGTGATGAAGATGGAAATAGTAATATTTATAAAATAAAGATAGAAATGGATAATAACGAAGTATCATCTAGTAGTAGTGATGGTATTAACTATATTCCTTATATTATGACTAGTTTATTAGTTATATTGTTTATACTAGATTTAATACAAGTTATAAAAAGATTGCGTAATAAATAGATTTGGAAAAAACTATATATTATAGTATAATGATTGTGGTGAAGAAAAATGAAAGTTGAATACATAATTATTTTAGTAGTAGTGTTCATAATTCTTTTAGCTATATTAAAGGCTGGAAAAAAAGATGCACATTTACAATTAAACAAGTTAGTAGATTATCTTGGAGGTAAAGATAATATATTAGCTACTGAAGTTAATTTGTCTAGATTTAAAGTTACTTTAAAGGATATATCAATAGTAGATAAAGAAGCTATTCAAAAATTGGGTGCTAAAGGTATAGTTGAAATTGATAATCAGTTAAAAATAATATTAGGACCTAATTCAAAACAATTAAAAAAATATATTGATGATTTAAAATAAAATAATATATTTAGACAAAATTCGACAAATTTCGACAAAATAATCTCATATAATGTAAAAAGAAAGAAGGCATTATATGAGGTTTTTTGATGGTTTTGTATTAAATACAATTTTACTTTTATTTCCACTTTTTATATATCTTATTTTTATAGTTTATAAAAGTGATGAGAATAAAAATACAATCAATAATTATTTTGATGTTGCATTATTATTATCTTTATTTTTATTAACTAAGTTTGGATATTTTAAAAGTGACTGTTATGTATCTGTTTTGATAAACATTCCACTTTTATTTGCATATTTAAAAGGTAGACGTATAACAGCAGTAGTTATTTCTATTATTTTAGTTATTTATTCTATAATTATGTTTGGTTATAATCCTTGGATAGTTATTTTTGAGTATGTAGCATATTTTGCTATATATGTAATTTCTAATAATAAATCTATTACTTCAAGATATATAATTAATAGTTTTACTATAATTAAAAGTTTTGTTTTATCATTTCTAACATTTTGTTTTATAGGTCCTAACAATACTCTTGTCATTAATTTATTAAGTATAATTATAACAGTAGCAATATTTTATATGACTAGTATTGGTTATTATTATTTAATTCAAAAAATAGAAGATTTTATTACTTTAAATGGTGCTATAAAAGAATTGGAAAAAGAAAAAACAATAAGGAACTCTTTATTTAAAATAACTCATGAAATAAAAAATCCTATAGCAGCATGTAAAGGATATTTAGATATGATAGATCTTA